>Ga0209539_1000003_pt1 | contig 124872 bp, 104 predicted proteins | sample BarGraNGADG00312_2_FD_184499 | JGI IMG/M metagenome (GOLD analysis project Ga0209539, IMG submission 184499) | Arctic peat soil microbial communities from Barrow, Alaska - Barrow Graham LP Ref core NGADG0011-312 (SPAdes) (version 2) | ecosystem: Environmental > Terrestrial > Soil > Wetlands >...
CTGCTGCTTCAACATTCTCGGTTCGCGTCAATTCTGTAGCCATAACTGTCAATAAAGTTGAAATATCCGGAACCAGGGTTCTATTAACTTTACCAAGTGCGATAAAATTTGGTGATATTATTACTGTTTCATATACAAAACCAGCCAGTAATCCTCTACAGACTGCCACAGGTGGACAGGCAATAAGTATTTCTGCCCAATCAATAATTAATAATTTAATTAATCCGGTTAAAAATGTGATACCTGGTGCAATCACAATGACCATTGCTCCTAATCATATCCACAGAATAATCAATGTACTATTGCAATACACGAGCTCTTTTTCAATACTGGACCCTTCTATGTCACCCCAGATTATAAGGATCTTTGATATTTCCGGAAAGCTTTTTCTTGAGAAATTGTTAGTCACAGGTGTCTCCAACATCAAGCTTCCAATAAATCTTAACTCAGGTATTTATACTGTTCTGATTTTTTCGGGTGGTTTGCAATCGGCTTCACAAAAAGTAATTGTTTATTAATAACTTATTATCTAATTTGTGCGTTTTAACTAAATTTTTCATCTTTCTAATGAAAAATTTATGAGGGAAAAAATTAAGATTTAACAAGACTGCAAATTATTTTTCACGTCTTTTATTAATGAGACAAGTATAATTGATTTAAATCATAACCAAGCTTAAATAATCAGAGAACCTAAACGTTGGTAAAAATCATTAACTTTTAATCATTTGCGGCAACAGCTTATTTTAAACTAATAATTATCTGCTAATGAAGAAAACTATAATAATATTCATAATGTACCTTTCAATAAGCTCATCCTTTTTATTTGCACAGATAACACTTACACAAGAGGGGACTGTCGTAAATAACTCGGTAGCCGGAATCTGGGAAGGAGTCAATATTCAAAGAATCGTACCTACTTCATTTACATATCGGAATAATTCTATTACATCTGTAAACACTTCCGGGTATATGTTACAGGCGGGAGACGAGGGTGTAGCTGCATATAACAATAATCTTAATGGAGAGATTATAACAGGTAATAAGTTTATCTGGAATGGTACTGATATGACGAGCATTACTCACGGAGTGTTTACCGGAAATAATATAAATGCTGTCATAAAGTACAATTATCTCTACCAGGTGCCGATGGGCATTATCCGTAAATCGGCTTCTAATATGACCAATACTTCAGGAAGTGTTGCCTATAACATTATAAACAAAGGAATGGTCGGAGTTGTGGTAAAAGGGATGAGTGGAGTTAATATTTATAACAACACTTTCTATAGTGACAGAAACTTCGCAAATACTGCCTCTGGGAGGGGGATTATAGATGTCTATACAAATGAAGATGTAAGTCCAAACTCCGTTTCTCATGGAACAAAAATAAAAAATAACATATTCTACAGTAAATATCAAGTAAATAACATCCGCATACTTGATAACGAGAGTTTAACGGACCTTGAGTGTGATTATAATGTTTATTGGTGCGAAGCAGGTACTCCAATGTTTGACGTAAATGGCTCAGAAATTACATTTGCACAATGGCAGGCATTAGGGTATGATACACATTCAGTTATAGTTAATCCAAATTTCAACAATTTTATTGATTTTGTTCCATTGGCGCGTCTTGATTATGGAACTAATGTAGGTACTGCATGGCAGACAGGATTGTCAACAACTGCTTCTTGGACTTTAGGAGTTTCACCTGCGACTACAAATCAGAATGGGACTTGGCAGGTTGGTGCACGTATTTATGATGCAATCGCTACAGATCTTGTTTATGTTAATTCTGTTGTTGAAAATGCATCTCCTTCTATGCTTGAAATGACCTATAATTTAAGTCTGGCTAAGGTTGTTCCCGCTACTTCTGCTTTTAATGTTCTGGTTAATTCCGTAGCCAGAACTGTTAATACAGTTGCAATTTCGGGAAACAAGGTTCAATTAACTTTAGCAAGTGCGATTAAATTTGGTGATATTATTACTGTTTCATATACAAAACCCGCCAGTAATCCTCTACAGACTGCCACAGGTGGACAGGCAATAAGTATTTCTGCCCAACCAATAATTAACAATATAATTAACCCTGTAGAAGATGCGGCACCTGGTGCAATCAAAATGACTATTTCTCCTAATCATATCCATCAAATAATCAATGTTATATTACAATACTCCAGTTCTTTTTCAGTACTAGACCCTGCCAGGTCACCACAGATTATCAGAATCTTTGATATATCAGGAAATCTTTTTATTGAGAAATTGGTAGTAACCGGTGTCCCTAACATCACAATTCCGATAAATCTCAGATCGGGTATTTATTCTGTTCTGATGTTTTCAGGCGGTTTGCAAATGGCTTCACAAAAAATAGTGGTCTTTTAGTTTTGTATTATGTTTTATTTGAAAACTGATATCATTTTTTCAGAAAATCAATATTTCAAAAATTTCAATTTATAAGTACAAAATCGATTCGACGGTTTAGTTTTCTGTCTTTTTCCAGAAAATTAGGTGCAATAGGTTTTGAACCACCAAATCCTGTTGCAACCAGTCTGTTAGTATTTATACCTCTGATAATAAGGTAGTTTACCAGGTCTTTGGAATGATGTTGCGATTTTACCAGATTGCTTTCTGCAGCCCCGGTATTATCAGTATGAACAGCGATTGCAAGCTTCATTGAGGAATACTTTTTCATCAGCTTAACTATCTGATCAAGCATAACATAGGCATTTGATGTTAACTTTTCTGATGAGTCAAAGTAACTATCAGCAAAAGCCCCGTTTATTTTGATAAGATTATGAAGTTCCTTTTCAGATTGATCTTTAAGTACATACATTTTTATCCGTGTATCTTTAAATCCAAGTGCCTGTATCTCCCTGTAGGCAGGATATGTTGCCATAAGACTCATCTGCTGATCAACACCATAGCTATATCTGGCAGAATCCGGATTAAATTTTTCTATAAGCGTATACTTTTTAGGTACATTTTTGAAGATGCTGTTATTTAAAGCTATTTTGTTTTTGGAGGATAATAATTCAACTACATATACAGCATCTTGCTGTAATCGCTTTTCTGCAATGTATTGAGCATTTATCTTAACATTTTTATAATTTTCCGGATCATTGAATTCAGTTTTTAATGAAACCTTTTCAGCTAGATAAGATGTTTTTTCCTGAAGATCATTTAACAGCAAGATTTTCTTTGAAATACCTGTTTTACTGATAATACCGGTCGAATCTGATTTTAATGTCATCCCCAGATTAACAACATACTCTCCTCTTTTCAGATATGAATGTTTAACCTTATCACCGGTTGATCTGGTACCATCTCCAAAATCCCAGGAATAAGATAATTTCTTAAATCCGGGCAGAAAAGATTTTAGTCCGTCAAATTCAATTAAATCGCCTTTGACTGCAACATCGGAAGAATTTATAAACGGTTGTTCAAAATCCCTTATTTCAAGATTATATGACAGTTTTGAGAAAAAGAGTTTGCCTGAGCCCCTTTCGATGATATCTAGCTTAACATCATAATGCCCCGGAACTGCAAAGCAATGTTTTGCAACCTTTTGGCGGGAGGACTGGCCATCACCAAAACTCCATTTATAGATAAGATTGGCAGTATCGACTACAATGGATCCTGTATCCCTGAATATGAAACAGTAATTGTTGTCTTTCTGAATATTGGAATAGAATATCTGTGGATAGTTTGTGTTAAAATGATAAATATCTATTGATTTATTCCTGTTGGATGAAAAATATCCCTCATTCATAAGAGTGTCAGTAAATATTCCAAAATCGTCATATTTTGAATTAATTGGAGGATCAAGATGGAAAGGGGGAAGCCAGGCAGCGCCGGACAATTGTGAATAGAAGATATCCATGCCTCCCAATCCTGGCTGGCCATCAGATGAAAAGAATAGATCTCCGGATGGATTAATAAACGGATATGATTCGTTTCCCATGGTATTTATCACAGGACCTGCGTTCACTGGTTCGCTCCAATAATTACTTTTCCATTCACAATAATAAATGTCATAACCTCCATAACCTCCAGGCTTATCCGATGTGAAGAATAATCTTTTCCTATCAGGTGAAAGACATGGTGCAGTAACATTGTACCTTTCATTATTATACCGGAATTCTCTGACCTTTGTCCATTGGCCTTCAACCATTATCGCTGTAAAAATGCCAAGCTTATTCCCTAAACTGGAAGTATTACTCATCTTGCTGGTTAATTCCAGATTTCTTGAGTAGTAAATAGTATCACCCCTGTTATTAAAAGTAGCAGGTCCGTCATTTAATTTAGTCTTCAGATTTTTTGAAAATAATCTCGCTGAACCCGGTTTTGTTTTACTGGTTGTATTAATATAATAAATCTTAAATTGTTTCTTGTTTTGAGAACTTGAATAATTCAGTAATAAATTCGGACTCCGGTTGGTACAAAATACAATTCCATTTTTATAATAAACAGGTGAAAATTCATCGTATTTCTTTGAACTGAAGTCAGTTAATGCAACAGTGTAGGTTTCAGACTGTCCCATTACATACTGCTGCAAAATAAAAGTTATCAGAACCGCTGTTAAAAGTTTTTTTCTCATGATAAAAATAATAGTTAATTGCCTGAAGTCTCTAAAGTTCTAAGTGCCTGGAGTTTTAATATTATATCCGGTTGGAATATTTCAACTATTCTGATTATCATATCATGAGATTTAAATTTCTGAAATGCAAACAAAAGGCCGATTTTTCAATCAGCCTTTTGTGTTGTTGGCTTCATAGCCTGATAAATTGATAACTAGATTTTAAAATCCTTCAGTTCCTTTGCAAGTTCATCCAAATCACGATTGAATCTTGTTTTAAATGCTGCAAACTGGGTTTGCCCTAAAACTTTATAATCAGCCAATTCCTTTTTTAAATTGTAATTCTTCTCTTCTAAGATACTAACCTTCTTTTGGTTTGTAGCCATTTCCGGTGAATTGCTTTTCGTAATGGCAGCTCTCAGATCAGCAACACTTTTCTCATTGTTTTTGAATTTGACTTCAGATTCTTTTGTAAGTTTTTGATATTCCGAAACAGAATCCTTCTGAGCTACCTTCAGATCCTGTTTTGCTTCTACCACATCTTTTTTCTCTTCCTTCAGGTTTTCTCTGGCTTTCACTGATTGTTTATCAGGCACCTGTCCGAATGAAGTTGAAAGCGTTCCTGCCATAAATGCTACTACAGCCAGGGATAAAACTAATTTTTTCATTTGATTCAATTTAATGTGAATATCTTGATAATTTAATTACGCCACAAAGGTGAGTACCTTTACTTTGATAACCGTTACAGAATTCCTTGAATAAGTTACATCATTCACACATCAGGGCTTTCAGATATGTAATGGCAGGTTCTTAGCAGTTTTTCCTTATCTGCGTTTATGATGAATGTCTTTATCTCACCTTGAGATTATGGTTATAGTTCAAACTTATCCGTTGTTAGAATAACTTGTGCACCCGGATATTGAACACCTGCATCATCCTCTGCCGTGATAAATATTTTAATTGGTCTTGATGAGGATACGGTTTTGAAAGATCCTTTAAGTTGTTTTGACATGATGCCTCTTGAACTACTTAATTGTCCAACATTTTTAGTTGTTTCCCGGTCTGTAAGCATCCAGACAACATAGGTTAGTTTTGATGGCTGAAGTCTTTGGGATTCAGCTAAATCTGTTAGTGTTATCTGAACAACATAATTCTTGTTACGGTCATTTTTTATTTTTACAGAACCCTGGGCTGCCGGAACAACTGACGAATTTAAAAAATGAATAGTTGTTGAACATGAATTAAGCAAAAAAACAATCATTATTGTAAAAATACCTAAAAAAATATTTTTTGTCAGGTAATTCAATCTGGTTGATTTCATTTTTTTCAATTTAAATAATGCAATATTTTTCTTATTGCAAAGTTGAGCCCTTTAATTCCAAAATGTGTTACACAATTTGAGAAAAGAGTTGCAATATTCACGCATTGAAGTGAATAAGGGAGAAGGCGGGTAATCACTTTACTATCTGTACATAACAGGTACAGGTTTTCCAATTTCAAAATCCCTGAACCCAAAATCTGTTGTGGAGAATGAATTCATTTTAAAAATATTCTGTCCGTTTCCGGGGATTAACGGATAAAATGAAATGGATATCTGAAATGTATTAAAAACAAGGTTCTCATTTTTTATTAAAACGCCAAAACCAATCTGTGAATACATTCTACGGTTTTTAAATCCCGAGAATGCATCCCCAAGCATACCTACTGAATAAACAAGAAAAGGTCCAAAATGGAAGCCGATAAAATTCCATGGAGCGTATGACTGAGTTTGGAGCATAAATAAAAGACGGTTTGTACCTGACAAGCCAGTACTGTTAAAGCCATTAATGCCGTAACTATCATTTAGTGTCAAACTATCGTATGAGAACCTGTTTATACCAATAGTAATCTGTGGTTTTACAAATTGCCTGAATTTCCATCTCCCTATTTCAAACAATCCGGTGAAATAGTTTACTCCGGCAGTAATAACACCCTGTTCAGAGTGAGATGACCGGAAGAAAGTTCCGTATTCAATGTCGGTACTCAGATATCCCCATTCATTGTAGTTTCCAAAAGAAAACCGCAAACCTAAATATGGTCGCCAGGAATTATCCCTTAACTGTAAACCACCTTTCAATTCAAAAACCTTTCCGACCGGGACATCTTCGATAGTGCCATATTTAAAGATATATATATCCTGAACATACTTACGGGTAGAAATTCCCACTCCGGCTAAATAAAAATCCTGACTGGAATAAACATGCAAAGGGTCGTTAATGTCAGATGGTTTTTCATTATACCTCACACGCAGATAGCGCAGGGTGAAGATCAGATTGGTTGCCAATTCCTCTTCTGTAGAGCCTTTGAAAATCTGAATTGCCTTACCTACCCAAAAATCCTGTGATTTAAGTTTATAATTCAAAGGACTATATATCGGATTCAGATATTTTAATGAATCTTTTTTAACCTGAGTAACAAATGATATCCCTGCCGCCCACTTTGCATACGGAGAATAAAACGGACGGTCAAAAGCCACGCTCCTGCTGCTGTTCCCATATCCGTCAATCCCAAAGTGCAACTTTGAGTTGATATATGAGGTCCTTATATTCGGAATAATATAATTTGTATTAAATGCACTGATCCCATTTGTAAAATCTCTTGAAAAAACATTATGAAATTCATCGCCTAATCCCAGGAAGTTTTTGTCGGTCATACCAAAATTGACACGTGAAGTTGAAATTGATCCCTGTGCATTGATACTCCATATATCCAATGCGCGAATAAGAATATCCACAGAATCGGATTTTGGTTTGGTTAAGGCAACATAAAAAAATACATCATGCACAAATTTCTGGCTGCGGATTAAACGCTCAGATTCCTTTACATAAAAAGAATTAAATGGTTCATTTTCACGGATAAGCAGCAGGTTTCGGATCGTGATAATTTGTGTTTTAATGTGCAGATCATTCCCGATTTTAGTTAATTTATTTTGTGATACCGCTGAAGTATCAGTGGCTGAGTATCCAAAAGGATCCAGTGTGACAATATTAATCTTCCGGATAATTTTACCCTGAAAAGTGCTGTATGGTTTCTGGATAAGTTTTTTATAGACTTTCTTTTTGACTGCTTTTTTTGAAATAACAGTAACCGGTTTAAAAATTAACCGGTACATGAACGTATTAAACTTGTTTCGTTTCGAATAGGATTCAATATCCTTATAAATCTTAGTCGTATCCTTTCTAACAGCAGTCTCCTGTGCAAATACAACAGCACTGATAAAAACTGAAATAAAAAACAGTATGAGTATTTTTTTGAACCACATTTGCACTAACCATATTTGAATACTTTATGAATAAAATTATTTTTTCTTTTTTTCAATTTCTTTTTGTCTTTCTACTTTTTTTTCTGCAGAATCAACCTTAATTTTTTCAGCTGCTCTTACTTTCCTTTTATAATAGCCCCTGAAAAGAAAATTTTCTTTAGCTGCATTCATATTTTCGTCAAGCCCCTGGCTGCTTTTTTTAAGATTCACTATGGTTTGATTAATGTTCTCTGCAATTGTTGTATCCTGAATAAATCTTCCGAGGGTTCCGCTTCCACTATTCACTTTTGTCATGATCGCTGCCAGCTGAAATGAAACAATTGCTGCATTATCTGCCGTTACCTGCAGGCTTGCCATTATTGCATCCGGTTCAACCGGTTCTTTTGAGGCAATTTGCTGTCCGTCCTTTGCCAGAGCGGCATCAGAGCTGCCCTGACTTATTACTAAAATACGGTCTCCTATAAGTCCTGCAGAACCTATAGCTGCTTCACAATCTGATTTAATAAATTTCTGAACATCTTTTTGTATCAGCATGTCGACCTGAACAGTTGAATCATTAATTATTCTTATGTTGTCAACAGTGCCAACATTGATGCCTGAAAAACGGATATTATTTCCAACCTGCAGTCCGCTCACATTATAAAAAGCTGTAGTAAGTCTATAAACAGGAACAAAGAGATTTTTCTGCCTTCCTATTATAAAAACAGCGACTATAAAAATCATTAATCCGCCTGCTATAAACAATCCTAACCTTACTTTGAATTTGGTAGTGTGACTTTCCATATTTAATGGTATTAATTCTTTACTTATTAATTTACTATTTAAAGAATGACTTGATCAGTTCGTCACCTGACTTTTCGAACTCTGCTAATTCTCCTTCCTTATAAACCGCCCCATCGTGTAACATAATCAGGCGGTCAGCTGTTTTTCGGGCGCATTCAATATCATGAGTGATAATGAGCGAAGAAGTTTTATATTTTTTCTGAACATCATTGATGAGAGAACTTATTTCATCTGATGTTGCAGGGTCAAGCCCTGTTGTTGGTTCATCGTACAAAATTATCGTGGGATCAACAACAATTGTCCGTGCCAGGCTGATCCTTTTACGCATCCCACCTGACAGTTGTGACGGCATTTTATCCAGGGCATCAGACAAGCCAACATTTTCCAATACCTCTTTTACTTTTTCATCTATCTCCTTTTTAGTGAGATTTTTTTTTATCCTGCGCAGGGGAAATTCCAGGTTTTGTCTTACTGTCATGGAATCATACAAGGCCCCACTCTGAAAAAGAAAACCAATTTTCTTTCTTAACTCTCCTAATCCTTCGCTTTTTAGCGCACTCACATCTTCACCAAGCACAATAATCTTCCCACGGTCGGGATTAAACAACCGGACAATACATTTTATCAGTACAGATTTTCCTGAGCCAGATTTTCCAAGCACCGCAAGGTTTTCACCGTTAAAAAGCTGTAATGACACATCTTTTAATACTTCCTGCGTACCAAAACCTTTCCGGAGGTTATGTATTTCAATAACCTGTTCCCGGTTTTTTGTTTTATCCGGAGCCATATCTGCTGTCTGGGAAGAATTCATCAATTTTCAAATTAAAGTAAATCGGTAATCTGAACGGCAATCAGATCTACAATTATTACAAGCAAAGAAGACAATACCACTGCTGAATTTGCAGCAATACCTACACTCTCTGTTCCACGACCGGCGGTATAACCTTTATAACAACCGACTAAACCAATCACTGCACCGAAAAAGAATGATTTTACTACAGCCGGCAACAGATCAATAAACTCAAGATGGCTAAAAGCCTGTGAACAAAATAAAATAAACTTTACATCTCCTTTAATGTTTGCCCCTACCCAGCTTCCGAATATACCAAGAGTGTCAGCATATAATACCAATATCGGTATCATCAGGGTAGCTGCCAGTACTCTGGTAACAACCAGGTATTTCATCGGATTGGTTGATGAAACTTCCATTGCGTCAATCTGCTCTGTCACTTTCATTGAACCTAATTCTGCGCCCATACCGGAGCCAATTTTACCTGCGCAAATTAATGCTGTTATAACCGGTCCCATTTCCCTTATAAGAGAAACTGCTACCATTCCTGGAAGTAAAGAAACAGCTCCGAAATGTACAAGAGAAGGCCTCGCCTGAATTGTGAGCACCAGACCCATAATAAATCCGGTCACTGAAATAAGGGGTAATGATTTATACCCTATTTTAAAGGCCTGGTGCAGAAATTCTTTAAATTCAAAATCGCGGGTAAATGTTTCTTTAAATGTGCGAGATAAGAATAGAAAAAAATCGGCAAAATCCGTTAAAAAGCTGCTTGCATCGGCAGTTTTTGCAATTGCTTTTTCACTGAGCTTAATGGATTGCTCCTTTGCAATATTTCTTACTTTAATAACAGGACGTATTTTTTTCATGAAAGATGTTTAATTTCATCTGCACCTACCCGATTGAATTTGTTCAGGCCCATTATATTAAACTCAAAAAGTCACCATTCAGCGGATTCCGGCAAACGATGACTTAAGAATTTAAACAATTTCTAAAGTGCTGCAATAATCCTTTGCAATTCTTCTTTTGTTTTGCCAAGCTTGATTTGAAGTTTTCCAAACATCTCGTCTTTCTTACCTTCAGCAAACATCAGGTCATTGTCTGTTAATACTGCAAATTTCTGTTTGAGTTTGCCTTTTTGCTCATTCCAGTTTCCTTTTAGTTCAGTCGTATTTTTCATTTTATTCAATATAAATATATTTACCTATAACAATGAATACCAGAGTTTTAGAAGCCCTGTTAAATCGCAACAATAATGTTGAGAAGTTCCTGTTTTGATTTTCCAAGCTTGTTTCCAAGCATTTCAATCATCTCTTTTTCCTTACCTTCACGGTACCGTAGATCATTGTCAGTTATGACCGGAAATCTTTGCTTAAGTTTTTCCTTTTTCTTGTCCCAGTATCCAATTACATTAGTATTCATAGCATTAGATTTAGGTTAAATTAAACTCAGTAGTATCGTTATTAATTATTCTCTTTCTTGTCCTTATCTGGATTGGATTTTTTTTGTTGTTCCTTTTTGCTGTTTCTGGTTTGTCTGGCGTTGGATTGCTGATCCTTCCTGGTATTTCCGGATTGTTTTATATTCTGCTGTTTTACATTATTCGGCTGCACTTCTCTTCTGACATTATCAGGAGGATTTGTATTCTGCTGTTTTACATTATTCGGCTGCACTTCTCTTCTGACATTCTCAGGAGGATTTGTATTCTGCTGTTTTACATTATTCGGCTGCACTTCTCTTCTGACATTCTCAGGAGGATTTGCATTCTGCTGTTTTACATCATTCTGCTTCACTTCTCTTCTGACATTCGCAGGAGGATTTGCATTCTGCGGTTTTACATCATTCTGCTTCACATCTCTTCTGACATTCTCAGGAGGATTTGTATTCTGCTGTTTTACATTATTCGGCTGCACTTCTCTTCTGACATTCGCAGGAGGATTTGCATTCATCGGTTGATTTACATTCCTTTGCCCGTTGGTCACATTTCTTTCTGAGGGCTGTCTTACATCCTTAAGATTAGTTATCCTGGATGGGGCAGCCTTATGTTCCCTGTCATTGTTTTTTGTAACCTCCGGCCTGTATATAGTTAAACGGCCATTATTCAGATCCTGCCCTGGTTTACTGTTTTCCTGAATAACAACCGGATCTACCCTTCTCCCGGTTACTTTTTGTATGTCACCTCTGGCTGGCCCTATGACATATGTTGTATTCCTTCGTTGATCAACATAGGTATTATTGATAACTGAGGATCGCCTGATGATCATGTCATGATCTGTCCGGTCGACATAATACCGGTTGATATCCTGTCTGTCAATATCCCTGTCTCTTACGAATATCCAGTGATCATTACGGCTGTCATATCCCCTGCCAAAACTGACAGAAAGACTAATTCCCGGCTCCAAAGGAGCCCAGCCATAATAACCTTCAGCCCTTCTCCATGAGACCCATGCGGGACCCCATTCATTATCAGGTATCCAGAACCAGCCATAATATTGATCGTAATCCCAACGTCCATAATGAAAAGGAGCCCAGCCCCAGGGGTAATTTGACAACCATGTCCACCCGTAGTCTGTGAAGATCCAATGACCTTGTGTTGAATATGGTACAAAGTCGGGTCCGGCATCCGGGATCCATACATAACCATAATTGGGATATTCAACCCATTCTCCATAAGGACTTAACTGGTCATAGAATACCTGGAAACTCACATAAGTCTGTTGAGCCGATGTCTTTCCGCTGAACACTACCGAGGTAATAATCAGTGCCAGTATAATAACAAAGGCTTTAATGTTTGATTTCATGGCGATTAGACTTAATTTATTTTACCTTAGTAAATTGTAATATTCAAGTAAGGATTCTCTGCGTAAAATGGATATTCTTTCACCATTACAAAAGTAAGGATAAGGCTTGCCGTAAGTGTTACATAACTTTTTAAAAGAGTTACATAATTCACACTTGCGAATTTGAAGAAGTTCTTCATTAACCGGCTGTTTCTGCTACTTGTTGCTCTGGTTCATTAATAGTTTTCGTGCAAGAAAAATTCTGCTTTTTACAGTACCAATCTTAAGGTTAATCTTATCGGCAATTTCTTTGTATTTGTATCCCTCAACAAACATTTTAAATGGTACCCGGAACTTATCATTTAGCTTTTCAATACTTCGGGTAATTTCCAGAACTGTGTAAGCTGAGTCAGGATTATCTGATTCTGAAGCCTTTGTCTGATTAATGAAAAATGACTCATCAGTACGATCATAATATGTGCTCTGCAGAACATTATGCCTGTAGTTATTAATAAAAGTATTTCTCATAATTGTGAATGTCCAGGCTTTTAAGAATCCTGTATCTACAAATTTATCCCGGCTCAATAGTACTTTCAGGAAGGTTTCCTGAACAAGATCTTTTGCATCTGCACTATTTAACCGAAGCCGATACGCATACTTAAGCAAACTTTGTTCAAGACCTATTAATTGTTCGGAGAATTCAATTGCTGTCATATTTGTTGTTTTAGTAAGAACTAATATTTATGGTTAGTATTCATATTACAATTCAACTGTATTAACACGCATCGCGTCAAAAAATGGTGTTCGTCTTTCTTCTACACATTTTACTGCGTACAGATAAAGTGCAGCGCTCCAGGTTTGCCAATCCTGTCCCATAGGTAAACCGTTCTGTGCTTTTATCCATTCATTAAATCCAAAATCAACCTTTGCAGAATTGGATATTTTAATAAGATGTGTAAGGGATATCAGCTTTTCCTGCGCAAGGGTATACTTTTTAGCAGCTACCAAAGCCGCCACGTAAAACCCGCAGACAAATGGCCAGATACCTCCGTTGTGGTACTCTCCCGGTTTATTATAAATTTCATATCTCAGATGCCAGTCAGGATCTTCAGGTTTAATATAGGGAAAGAAATTAGGAGGCAGGTCAACTGCTAATTCACCTGATTTTCTCATGGCTGTACATTCATCTTCGATCCATGAAATCATCTCCTCAGCCCTTGAATGTGAGGCGATTCCGGAGAGAATGGCAAGACTGTTACCAAGAAGGTCAAACCGCTCGCTGCTGTGAATTTTATATGACCAGAAAGCATAATAGGGTTTATGTTTTACAACCAGACCTTCAAGAACATTACGGTGTATGGTTCCGCCGGTAATTGTAAACCGGCTCATTTCGCTCTGCATTCTATCAGCTTTATCATTCTTTCCAAGGAGTCGGAGATAGCTATATACCAGTGTATTCACAAACAAACCATATCCGGTCACCCATTGTTCATCCCTCCAATCGCTTGTCGGTTGCTGGGCAACCAGGTACCTGTCCGAAGGACTTTGATACTCCATCCAATTCAGGGATTTTTCAACAGGATCCTTAAGAAAATCATTTTCACCTGACACTTTTCTGAAGATACCAACACCCACCAAAAACAAAGGAGTGGAATCACTTGATCCCCTGTCCTCTTTGTCATGCACCAGTGAAGGAATATGACCATGTTCAGTCTGATTTTTAGCCAGTGTCTCCAGTACCTTACGGATACTATCCAGGAGCTTTTGGTTCTCAGATACAGCTATTCCAAAGATAGAAAACATCAAATCTCTCGTATATGGTTCAGGATATCCCCAGCCTGCGGTCCGCGGAAGTCCACGATATGGACCGTGTGCATTATGAAGCAGCACTTCAATCGCAGCTTTCTTTGCCTCTTCAATCTCACGCAGGTCTGAAGTCTTCATTATTTATTTTCCAATTATTTAATTCCCAATTTATCGCCCATTATCTGTACAAACCGTTTTGCGACAACGCGGTAGTCAAAATTTTTCACAACCCTCTCTCTGGCAGCTTTGCCCATTTTTTCGCGCAATGCAGGATCGGTCATAAGAGTCATCAGGTATTTGCCAATATCATGGACATCTGCACGATAGTCAACTGTTCTGGGCTCTTCAAATACCACTCTGTGTTTATCTTCAAATCCCGATTCATCACCAAGAGTTACCTGGTTGACAACTATCTTCCGGGCTACATTTGCAAGGAAAGCTGTTTCTCCATGTATAAGCGTATCAAGCATTCCCATTGCCCTGATACCTATGACAGGCTTTTCACATGCTCCTGCTTCCACCTGAGGCATACCAAAACCTTCAAGACGGGAAGGGGCTGCATATATATCGCATGCTCCAATCAGATAAGGCATGAATTTCCTTGAAATAGTATTTGTTGCGTAGGTTACACTTTTTTCAATTCCAAGGGTTACCGCCATTTCCAGATCAGCTATGTTTTGCTTTGTTGTTCTCGGCTGAGGCCATACTTTACATACATATTTCCAATCGGGCGCTTTGGTGTCAATGATCGCAAGTGCCTGCATTACTTCCTGTGCCCCTTTTGAAGCAGCATCACCACCTATTGTGAGGATCATTATCTGTTCAGGTGAAATTCCAAGCGATTCACGTACGGCCAGTATCTTCGGATCGTCTTTGCTATGAGGAATAAATAAATCGGTATTACAACCTACAGGCAAAACCTCAATTTTATCACCACTGATCCCGTCGCGCACATACATCTCCTTCACCCAATTCGAAGTTACGAGTATAAGAGGAAGTGCATTCAAAACTTCCTGATAGTTAGCAATATATCCATCTGCAACCAGCCATGGTACCGGTTGCACACCATACCGTTGCGGGTGAAGAACCAACTGAGGCGTATGCCCCCAGTAACCTACTCCAACAACGACATTTGGTTCAAACCATCGATAATACCATTCTTTCTCCTGAGCTGATTCGAAATGAACAGCTTCCGCATCAACTCCCATTTCAAGAAGTCCCCTGTACAGAAGATCTCCCTGGGTTGCCAGTCCTCCGGGCGTTGGTGGATAATCATATAATAACAATACTTTCATAGTTAGTCAATTATCAAGTTCTCTGATTCATGCGCTGATTGAGCCATTTCTTCGCTTCACGAGGATCAGAAAACTGCCAGAATGATTCTGCCCTGGGTGTAGTTTCTGCTTCAAAACCTCCTTTTTCAAATCCGTACGTTTCGGTAATTATGCTGTATTTTCGAATCCATATCCGTTTCATAAGTGTCCGGCAGATACTGGCTTCTTCCACTGCAACAGGATAATGATTTTTATTATTGTCGTCGTAAGCAAAAATCCATAACTCATTAGTAGATATTTTTCCTGCATTCCAGAGTTTAATAACTGCTATCCCTGTTTCTTCATGCCTGATGTGCCTGGTGTATTCTCCGGTTGGATTATGAGAAATAATCAGGTCGAAATGCTTTGCAGGCAATAAGTTCAGCATAGCTTGCTCAACAACATTTTCCTCCAACGGATTCTGTTCAGGGCCATCATCAAGGTCGCCCATAATACCCTCGGATTTAAGAATTTTTAATGCATTATAAAACCTGAGAGAGCGGTCCTTATCGTTTCTCCTGGAAAGACAAACAATAAACCATTGCCATGCCGGATGACTAAGTATTGTACCTCCGCTCCACAATGTTTCATCATCGGGGTGAGCTACTATAACAGCAACGGTTTTTTTTGATGTCAGGGTCATTTCCACAAACGAATATTTTTATTGCAAAGATCATCCACCTGCAAAAGAAAAATGTTACACAACTTTGTAATTATTTTACATTATTCACACATTTTATATTAGGTTACCTCTTTTGTACAGGAGAGTTAAATCAAACAAATAACTTACAGTAAGAGATGATGTTACGTATTCAACTGAAGAAAAGACCGGTTAAGGATTTAGCTATTAAGATTTACCTGAGTGAAATGGACTTAAGTAAATAGCTGAAACAAACTTCTTAAGCTGGAAATTGAATTCGTCAGGATTCTCAATATTGCTTAAATGACCTGCATGTTCTATAATGTTCAGGAAGGAATCTTTTATTTTTTCATGCATTAACTGTGCGGCTGCAGGTGGAGTTAATTTATCTTCTTTCCCTGCCATAATAAGAACGGGTACTTTTATCTCAGTCAGTTTGCTGCATGTTTCTTTACGCCCGGATAAAGCCAGCAGGGTATTGCAGAGAGATTGTTCAGATGTTTTTATTATCATCTCCTTTACATTAGCAATTTCTTTTTTCCTTGTAATAAAAGATTCAGGTGCAAAAAGATTTTTTATGCTCTCATCTGCATACTTTTCCACTCCGTCTTTTCTTATGCTTTTGATTGCTATCATCCGTTTTTCTTTTGTCTCGGGTGTGTCAGCTATGCAATGCGTATCACTCAATATAAGCGCATCAAAACGGTCAGGGAAATTCGAAACAGCATTTAATGATATGTATCCGCCCATTGATAACCCGCATAGCACTGCTTTATCAATCTTCAAAATGTCCATTAAGCCAATCAGATCATTTACAAAAAGCTCAATGGAGAAATCCACATTCCCCTCCTCAGAGATCCCATGTCCCCTAACATCATAAGAAATCACATGATAATTATCCCTCAACGCTTCCAGCTGGATATTCCACATAGATTTATTAAAAGGGAAACCATGAATAAAAATCAGAAACGGATATCCGGCATTTTCATTGTCGGTATAACTAACAATAATTCCATTTACTGCTATGCTGAGGTTTTTTTCCAGGTACTGCATGAGGCTGTTATTATTATTGATCAGCTAAATTCCTGCCGTAGATTTCAGTTAAGATTTATTCTGTTGTTTTACCGTCAAATTCAACATCATTCATTTCTGAATCTTTTTTAGTTCGATTTATTATCCCGTCCTGGTGATTAGGGGGAGTATAAATTGTGTACATTTTCAGTTCTTTACCTGTGTCTGTATTTATCACATTGTGCTTAGAACCGGCTGGCACCACAATCGCATCACCATTTTCCACATTATATTCATTTCCGTCAATAATACATTTGCCCTTACCACTTTCGAACCGGAAAAACTGATCAATGGTTTTATGAATTTCAGCACCGATTTCTTCACCTGGTTTCAGACTCATTAAAACGACCTGTAGATGTTTACTTGTATACAATACTTTTCTGAAATTCGTATTTTTCAGAGCATCTTTTTCAATATTGCTTTTAAATCCTTTCATTTTTGTAGTTTTTAGTTAGACAATCATTATAAGTTCATTTGTAGTTTTTCACGGAGCATCCTGAACCAAGAAGATCTTTAATCGTTAAAATTAGAATTGTTCATTCAAAACTATACAAAGGTTATTATCTTCGTCTTCAGAATTGTTATACAATTCTTGAAAAGAGTTACATTATTCGCGTATTCTTAAACGCTTTTTTTCGTGTAACTACTGACTCAACTAGGAGTTTTTAAGTTCAGCCAGGAGTTCATTTAAATCAACAGTAGCGTAGGTAGATGCATAGTCTGACATAGCATAAGGAACAATAAGATTTTTATTGTGTATAATAGAGCCACAGGAATAAACTACATTAGGCACATAACCTTCTCTTTCTTCATTATTGGAAGCCAATAAAGGTGTCTTTAACCTGCCAATTTCTTTTTCAGGATTAATAAGATCGTAAAGTGATGCTCCCAGAACATATTCCCTCATAGGTCCTACTCCATGTGTTATAACCAGCCATCCTTCTTCTGTCTCAACAGGTGAGCCGCAATTTCCTATCTGTACCAGTTCCCATGAATACTTTGGTTTCTGAATAAGTTTAGCTTCGCGCCAGACATTGATATTATCTGAAAAAGCCAGATAATTATTGATACCGTCTACTCTGCAAAGAATAGCATATTTCCCATTGATCTTTCTGGGAAACAAAGCCATTCCTTTATTTTGTGCCAGTTCTCCATGAATGGGTAATCCTTTGAAATGATAAAAATCTCTGGTTGAAAGTAGCTTCGGTAATATAGACGTGCCATCATAAGCAGTATAGGTGGCATAATAGATTACTTTACCGTTTTCCTCTGTAAACTTAACAAAACGTGCATCTTCAATGCCATTCTTTTCGGTATCGGAGATTGGGAATATAACTCTTTCTGAAATTGCCGAATCAAGTGAAAATTCAATTTCATAATGCGACAGAGCGAGCCACATCATTTGACTTATGATCAATTCTTTATCCGGTGTAAGTTTATGTGTTTTTCTTATTCCTTCCACAGCTCTTTTCAATTCACCGTAGGTAAATCTATCGCTCAATTTTTCCAACACAAAAAGCGGGGATAGTTTATTGTTGAAATCATGCATTTCATCCAGTTTCCTGATAAAGGATTTTTTGTTGTATATATGCCTTTTGATCCGGGCAGCTTCCGCCAGCATTTTACCGACAGGTTCAATAATCAGATCATTATTCCTATCAATAATTGCTGAGCGGAAAACGATTGAAGAAATATGCCCTTCACCGGTTGCCCTGAAACTAAAAATCACTCTTTTCTCATCCGTTCCTGTTTCCGATTGGTCGGGATCTTCTACGATTGACGGATTAAAAAACGCTGCCGATTCAATTGAAAATTCCATTGTAAAATAGGAACCAATAAGCGCCTTTCGTGACTGATTAACTTTGGCCTGTTTGATTCCCAACTCAATAAACAACTGAGTTAGTTTACTATAATGCGTTTCAAATATTAATGAAATGTTCCTATGACGCATTGAATAACCTCTTAGCACCTGACTTAAAGCAGCAAACACTTCGCTATCAGACATTGCTAATACACCAAGTATAATATTTTTACCTCTTTCATTGGAAAAATAACAGAACCGGGCGATTACCCTGCTTGGATCAGGTGAAAATTTACCAGCCTTCCTGGTGACTGTAACTTGCATTTCTCTGATTTTACTTTAACCTGAATTATGCATTTAAAATGAAAAATCGCGATTCAATAAGTCAGCTGAATATGAAATATTATTGTTATTCCTTTATTCCCATATTTTTGATCTCTTGGATTTTTTTCTGATAGTTCCGGATGCATCTGACGTGAAATAATAAGATACCAGCTTTCCGGAATCATTCGCTTCTGATAAAGCAATAGCTTTTCCTTTAGTTGATTTACTGTCAGAAAAGTCTAAGAATTGGCTACCCTCTTTTCCTTCATTGTTCATATACCTTTCAACCGTCAACCTGGCCATCAGGTAACTTATTGTAGATTCTGCTCCCTGGTTAAGGTTCACATGAGTCTCTTCCAATCCATCATAACACCCGCCGGTACATGGATTATAAATAATGTGATGTAACCGGTTGTTACCCAAAAACCAGTTAAATGCAATTTTCATTTTTTTCAGGTAGTCTTCAGTGCCAAATTCATCGTAAAATTTACTTAATGTCATGATGGAATAGGCAACATCAATTGGTTGTTCACCAAAATGACCCGCCAACTCTCCCTTTTGCAGCCAGTTCTTATTGGAAATTACTTCTATTCCGTTTTCATTAAAAGTTTTAGATAACAGAAAATTAAATGATGATATGGCTAATTCTTTATAAATTGTTTCACCTGTTAATAACCAGGCATATAACATAGCCTCAGGTAAAATACTGTTTGCATACGTAAGATAACCCTCAAACCATTGCCATTTTTCGTTGGATTCATGTTTGTACATCTGAACCAATCGATTTGCCAGGATCTTTACCAGGGCAAGGTTTTCTGAGGATTTTATGGTTCTGTGATAATAATACAATCCTTTTATGGCAAAGGCCATTGCCCGGGTGGAATTTATCGTTTCAACATGTGGAATTACTTTTTTAATGATTGCAATAGCCTCCGAACCAATTTCCCCCGGTAGCAAATGCTTCTCAGAGATTATATAACCCAGGGCCCAAAGAGCCCTTCCGTTGGCATCATCCAGGTTGACTGCTTTGTTTTGATCAGTAAATTTATCTTCAATATCTACATAGTTTAAAAAGTCTCCCGCAGGTTGCTGACACAATTTAATAAAACTTAGATATTTATTTATGTACCAGATACTTTTATTATCGTGTGTTAAAATGAAATGCATACCCAGGGCTACCATAGCTCGTGCATTATCATCCAGCGTATAACCTGAACTGAGATCAGGTTGATTGATTTTTGAAAACTGAATGATACCGGTATCGGTCGTCATTTGCTTTATATGGTTCAGATTAATGGGCGGAAGATTATATCGTATTGAAATCTGATCGCCGGCTATTCTTTTGAACAGCATAGTATATTTAACAGCAGTATTTTCCCATGCCGAGAAGACTATTTTCTGCAAGGAATTTATTCTGATATTTCGTCTTAATTGAGTATCATTCAGAAGCCTGACAACACTTCCGGCTAATTGTTGTGAATTCCGAAAATCAAAAATAATTCCTGTATCCTCAGTGAGTACTTCCTTTGCATGAGGAATTGGAGTTGAGATGATTGGGCAACCACAACTCATCGCATAGGCAAAAGTACCGCTGACAGCCTGGTTCGGATCGTTGGAGGTAAACAGGTAAATATCGGTAAGCTGCAAATATTCAAGTAAATCCGGCAATGCTAAATATCTATTAATAAATTTTACATGCTTTGTCAGGTTATATTGAGCTACTATTGCTTCAAGGCTGATCCGATAGGCTTCTCCTTCATCTTTCAAAACTTCAGGATGGGTTTTACCTATTATGAGAAATAATACATCAGGGTTGGTTTTTACGATAGCCGGTAATGCTTTTAATGTAGTTTCAATACTCTTTCCGGAACTGAGCAAACCAAACGTAGTAAGAACTTTACGATCTGTAATTCCATATTTCTTTTTCAGAAATTCTTTGCTTAAGTGAGGCACCAGATGAGTGCCATGGGCTATAACTAAAATTTTTTCTTCCGGCAAACCATAATCGTTAATTAATATCTCTGCAGAATTATGAGTCATTGTGATAATTGACTCACACACATTCTCTATACTTTTAATTTTAGATTTCAACTCTTTGTCCGGATAAGGCAGTACGGTATGGAAAACGATAGCAACCGGTTTTGTAAGTCCGGTCAAAAACTGAATAAATGCCGTTTCCTGTTTTTTGAAAAAGCCAAACTCATGCTGTATCAGAACAATTCTAATCTGATCATCATTATTGATCTTCAAGGCGAGTTTTCCATATCTGTCAGCTAATGAAGTCTTAAGAACATATTTTACTTCTTCGGGATATTGGAAATTTTGATCTCCTGATTCCAGAGCGCAAACTTTTATAGATAATGAATTGCTGAATTTGTTATTAAGTGCTTTTATCAAATCCTGGGAATAGGTTGCTATACCACATTCCCTGGGCGGGTATGAGGTAATGAATAATATTTCAGCCAGATCATTGGTTTTAACTACAGGAGGTTTGTGTTCACTCAGGAGCAGAGTTTTCGCAGGATAGTTGGAATTTTCAAAGCCAGGCAACCCTTCGCGATCAGATGAAATCTCCCCACTTTGCCTTGAACCTGTTTTATTTTTCATCCTTCACCTTATAAGTTAACAATTCGGCTACCAGCCCGGTGTAATTCACTGACGCACTAGCAATTACGGTATCCGCTGCACCATAATAAATAAATAAAGTGTTTCCAAACAAGGAAGTTCCGGTTGGAAATACGACATTATTCACTTCTCCATTTAATTCCCACTCGTATTGAGGTGAGAACAATGCATAAGGCAATCTGGCTATTACTTTAACCGGGTTGTTTAAATCCAGTAAAGCAGCGCAGGCAGAATAAACATAACCCCGTTCGGTATGTTCCACTCCATGGTAAATCAATAACCAGCCATGTTCTGTTTCAATTGGAGGACAACCGCTGCCAATATAGCTTGACTCATGTTTGAAAACAGGATCCATCACAATATGTTCCTGCAGGTTAAGAAGATATTTATCCCAAAATTCGCTGGTAAGATCCTTCATGCTACTTGCGTAAACAATTTGTATCCCGGGCCTTATCCGGTGAAGGTATACCAGCTTACCGTTTATTCTCCTGGGGAAAAAAACTACATTTTTGTCCCACAACATCATTTGACTTTCAGGATCCAAATCCTGGTGGTAAAACTTACGATTACGGTAATAATTCTCATTTACTTTTCCGGCTGATTCAGCAACTAATACAAATTCCGAGTATGTAACAGGAGGAACAATGATCTCACGGTTTTTAAATTTTTTCAGATCTTTTGAAATAGCTAAAGCCCCTCTGGCATTTATGCCATCGTATCCTGTATATGTCAGATAATACAGGTCATCTATCTTTACAACACGTGCATCTTCTACTCCATGCGATTCATATTCACATTCAGGAACCAGAATAGGTTTATTCCACCTTTCAGCCACGGTTAATGGACCATCAAGTTTACAATAACCAATACTCGAATAATTTCCCTTTTGTACTGCCCTGTAAAAAACATGAACACTGTCGCCTAAACGTATTACTCCCGGATTCAGGACACCCGCATTTTCAAATTCGAGCTGGGTTTTTTCTAATAATATACCCTCTTTTTTTACCTCTATCATAAGAATATTTTATTCTTAAATAACACCATAATTACATCCGCACAATTCAGCCAGAGGTAGTTTTCATGTTTCTGTCTGTAACAACTGATTTGGTCCTCTTTTGTTCAAAAAAACCGTAAAAGGCTTCCTTTACTTTATCATATTTTACAGTAATACTATCAATAATTTCATAAAATCTTTCTTCAATTGGTTCCGCAAAGACATCAACATTCTTTAGTAACCTTTTCCTGTAATTCCAATCTTTAATGCGGGTAAATAATACCATTAACAGTGCACTGCTGACGATACCAGCAAATAAACTTAATAACCTCTTTCCTGTTCTCATAGACAGTTCATTGACTTTAAATTACTTTTCTCCCTATAAGTATCCTTGATTATTAATGTTATTAAAGAAGAACAACAAAAACAAGAAGAATGTTTATGATGAGTTATTTATAATCGGGAAATTAATTCGCGAATCTCTTCTTTTGTTTTACCAAGTTTAATCTGTAGCCGTCCTACCAATTCATCCTTTTTGCCATCTACCATCAATAAATCATCATCTGTAAGCAAGGAAAATTTCTGTTTCAGTTTTCCTTTTATCTCTTTCCAATTACCCTTTATTTCGGTTGTGTTTATCATAATTTTATTCTAAATAGTATAAATATTCATTTTACAAAGGTGGGAAACTAAAGTCCGGAATGTGTTACAGAACTTTAGCAAAAAGTTGCATGATTCACATATATTCTTTCCTGGGATATTCTGTAATGTCTTTCTGATCACATATACTATTTAAAGAAATTGCAGGGAAAGAAAAAGAGGCTTCTCCTGCGACAGCCTCTTATTTAGAATGTGATTCCTTTAGTTTATTATGGTTGTACAACAGTATTCATTTGAAGAGTTACCGCAGTTTGTGCCAGCATTCTTCCGTTAAGGGAAGCCCCCGTCTGCAAATTTATACCTGTCTGGCTTAAAATGTTTCCTTCAAAATGACTTGTCGTTCCGAAAGTAACAGCGCCAGATGCCTGCCAGAAAATATTCTTTGCCTGAGCACCTCCGGCCAAAATGATTTTCACTGCAGAACCCATTTTAAGAGTTCCTGCAACCTGGAATATCCAGACATCGTTTGGGCCGCCTGAAATTGTAACATCTGTTGGGATAACAACTGCACTTGTCCATTTATAAAGTCCGGGTGAAAGCGTTAAACCTCCGATACTTCCGGCTCCCAAATTCAAAAAATTCGGGTTAGAACGTCCTGCTGCGTCAGTGTATGCAGTTTGCATGTCCCTAACGGCTGTTGTTAGCAATGTGGCATTGGTAACCCTGCATGGAAGAGGACCACCAGCATCGACAGTATAAATTGTTCCCGACACTTCTGAACACTTTAACAGAAGAGATGCTCCGGTGATTGGACTTGTTCCAACATTACCGGTAATAGCAGATTTAAAGACATCAGTAATTCCTGATTTTGACAGAATCACAAAATTGCCTGCAACCCCAAGATTAACTACTTTCAACACGATTTTTGGCTGAGATACTACAGGAGGTAAGGCAGTTGGATTTTTTACTGAAGACAAAGGAGATGAATAACGATCATCCTTACTACAACTTCCCATTAATACAGCAAAAATAATTGCTGTTACCGGTAAAATTTTTTTTATTTTCATAATATGGTCCTTTTTAAATATAACGGTATTGTCACACCCCAAAGGTGAGTCCTTTAATATCGGAAAACTTACATATTTTTAGAAATGAGTTGCAAAAATCACACACTCAAAAAAGAGGAAAGATTTGGCTACATCCTATCCATATACCAGTCTAGTTCTTTTTCCATCTTTTTGTAGCGGAAAATGGTTGTGATAATTTTTTGTAAACGGATGAAAGCTGTTTCGCTTTTTACAACATAATCAAAAGCCTTATGATGCATACAGTTTATGGCAACTTCAATTTTATCCTGGGAGGATAGCATTACAACCGGGACATCCGGATTAATAGCTTTTATTTTATCTAAAGTTTTGAGCCCGTTCATTGCATTTTTAACAATGCCGTTAAGAAGGTAATCTAAAATGATAACATCGGGGTTGTGTGATAAATTCTCCACACAAAGTTCTCCTGTTTCAAATGTTTCAATTGTAAAATCGGCATTCTGTAAGAATTCTATTTCCAGTAATTTTAGAAATACCGGATCGTCGTCAACAAGAAAAAGTATTACTTTCTTCTGGTCATTCATTTATTGGAGTTTTTAATCATGTTTAATTCGTCTTCCAATTCTGTACATGCCTGCATGCATACCTTTTCCAGTTTTAGAACGAGGTCACGCAGAGCATCCAGATGTTGGCAGGTGCTTGCATATTCCTGTACTTTTTTTGCCATGTTCTCGAAATCTGCATTAATACCCATTATAGAAAATGATGGGATCGTTTTATGTACTGCCTCATGCAATGTGTTCCAATCACTTTCCTGTAAGCTTTGTTTCATTGCCTTAATTAAAACAGGGGTCTGTTTCAAATAAAGTGAAATCATTTCCATCATCAATGAAGGATCAGATTTTGTGCGGCTCTTTAAATAACTCAGATCGGTGCATTTTGACTTAATATTTTGAATGTTTTCATTTTCAATATATATGCTGGCATTTAAATTTCTTTTTACTAACCCAACAATTTTACTGTATAATAATCTTTCGTCGATGGGCTTTGCTATGTAATCATTCATGCCAACAGCTTTGCATTTTGCTAAATCAACCGTGGTTACATCTGCGGTTAAAGCGATGATGGGGATTTTTGAATTCATTTTGTTACGAATGTATTCTGTAGCTTCAAACCCGTTCATTTCAGGCATTTGCAAGTCCATCAGGATAATATCGTATGAGTTAGTCTTTAGTTTTTCTACAGCTAATTTCCCGTTGTCGGAAATATCGCCCTCAAATCCGAAATCATCCAAAAGTGTTTTCATCAATAATTGGTTGAGTGCAATGTCTTCTACTACCAATACTTTTATACCTTTAATTTCCGAATCCAATTCAACTAAACCAGTTTCTACTTCAGCTTCCGCATCTGTTTTCTGAAAAGGTAATATAAAACTAAAAGTAGAACCTTCATTAATTTTACTTATTACACAAATGCTTCCACCCTGTGGTTCCACTAATTGTTTAACAATGGCAAGTCCTAATCCTGTCCCGCCATACAGTCTTGAAGTACCGCTGGAAGCCTGCTGAAAGTTTTCAAAAATCTTTTCTATTTTATTTTCCGCAATTCCGATTCCGGTATCCGTAACTGAAAATTTAATGCTCACTTTCTCTTCATCTTCATTTAGCAATTGAACACTTACTGTAATTTTCCCTTTTGTCGTGAACTTTACAGCGTTACTTACAAGATTTAAAATAATCTGATGCAAACGCACCGGGTCGCCTACCAATACGTCAGGAATTTTGTCATCGTATTCTTTAATCAATTCTAAATTCTTTTCCTGAATTTTTGTCTCAAACAAATGAAGCATGGCTGATAAAGATAAAGCCAATTTGAAAGGTGTTTGCTCAAATGTCATTTTCCCCGCATCTACTTTTGCCAGATCGAGTATATCGTTAATGAGCACGATTAAAGCATCGCCACTCATTTTTATGGATGTCAGATATTCTTTTTGCTTTGCTGACAATTCTGTTTTCAACAACACTTTTGTAAATCCTATTATCGCATTCATTGGTGTGCGGATTTCATGACTCATGTTTGACAAGAATTGCTGTTTCGCCTTCACTGCATTTTCCGCTATCTGTGTGGCACTTTCTGCCTTACTTTTCGCTTCCTCGGCAATTCCTGTTGCAAGTTCTGCAAACACTATTGCCTCCGTCAATTCTGTTGCAATTCTTTTTTGATCGGTAATATCTCTGGCCACCACAACTACACCAAGCACATTTCCTTTATCATCCTTGTAAACCGACCCATTGAATAATACGTCAGTAAGCTTGCCATCCTTATGGCGAAGTGTAAGAGGAGAATCAGCAACAGAGCCATTTGCAAATACTTCCTGATAAACTTCACGGGCCTTTTGTGGTTCGGTAAAATAATCAAAGAAGTCGGTGCCTGTCAATTTTTCGCGGGTTATACCTGTAATATTCACGGTGGCCTGATTCATATCAGTGATCTTACCTTTTGGGCTTATAGTAACTAATGGGTCAAGACTTGCTTCAATAAGACTAAGAGAATACTGTGAAGCTAACTTTAATGAATAGCTAAATTTTTCAAGTTCTTTATTTGCAATTTCCCGTTTTTCTTTTTCTTCGGTTTGATAGACAAGTTCTTTGTCAGCAATGATTAACTCTGCTGCCCGTTTTTCTTTTTCTCCGGTTTGATAGACAAGTTCTTTGTCAGCAATGATTAACTCTGCTGCCCGCTTTCCTTTTTCTTCGGTTTGATAGATAAGTTCTTTGTCAGCAATGATTAACTCTGCTGCCCGTTTTCCCTTTTCTTCGTTTTGAAATACAAGTTCTTTATTGGCAAGAATTAACTCTGCTGCCCGTTTTTCTTTCTCTTCGTTTTGAAATACAAGTTCTTTGTTAGCAAGGATTAACTCTGCTGCCCGCTTTTCTTTTTCATCGTTTTGAAAAGCCAGTTCTTTGTTAGCTATAATTAACTCTGCTGCCCGCTTTTCTTTTTCATCGTTCTGAAAGGCAAGTTCCTTATTAGCTATACTCAACTCTACTGCCCGCTTTTCTTTTTCATCGTTTTGAAAAGCAAGTTCTTTGTTGGCAACTCTTAATTCTGTTGCCCATTTTTGGTCCGCAATATCTCTTGCCACTACAACTGCACCAAGCACTTTTCCCCTTTCATCTTTATAAACAGATCCGTTGAATAAAACATCTGTTAGCTTGCCGTTTTTATGGCGAAATGTAAGTGGAGAATCGGCAACATATCCTTTTGCGAATACATCCCGGTAAACCTCACGTGCTTTTTGTGGTTCGGTGAAATAATCATAGAAATTAGTGCCCAGAAGTTTTTTACGTTCAAAACCTGTAATGTTCACCTTTGCCTGATTCATATCAGTGATCTTTCCTTCGGTGCTGATTACAACTAAAGGGTCCAGGCTGGCTTCTATCAAACTGCTCGCGTATTGAGATTCATGCAACTTTGTTCTTTCCATTTTCTCTTCTTCACCTCAGTTTAACAGATGATTAATTATTATTTATTTTATCCGGATTGCCAATTTCTTCAATTGGACTGCGTCTTTTGTTCTTTAAATTTTTAAAATGAGAAGGACTGAGTCCGGTAATTTTTTTAAATTGATTTGATAAATGCGCAACACTGCTGTAATTCATCTTTAATGCAATTTCTGTAATATTTAATTCGTCATAAATGATGAGCTCTTTTATCCGTTCAATTTTATGAGAGAGGACAAACTGCCCGATGGTAGTTCCCTGTACTTCAGAAAATAGATTTGCGAGATAAGTATAATCGTGATTTAATTTTTCACTTAAAAAGTCAGAGAAGTTTATTTTTAGAATTTCATCTGAATGATGAACCATTTCAATAATAGTAGTTTTTATTTTTTCAATCAATACTGCTCTATTGTCATCCATTAATTCAAGTCCTGAATTGAGTAAAGCAAATTTCAACTGTTTTCTCTCCTCTGCTGAAATATTTTCCATAATCTCAACTTCACCTAAATCAACCACAATGAAATGCAGCTCAAGTTTTTTCAGCACTTCTTTCACAACCATTTTGCAGCGGTTGCTCACCATATATTTAATAAAGAGCTTCAAACGGTATACTGATTTAAATAAAACCGGGATAAGCTATTTCGCCAGTGTCTGTTACAGCAATTTCTATGTAATGCTGAATAAATAAGCATTTTTTAGCTGGCAATACCCATATCGATAAGGCTAAAATATTGGTAATGGTGAACAAATTGTTACACAATTATTTATAATTGTTACATAATTCACGGGTTTCGTGAAGTTTCAATTCTTTGCCATTGATCATGGTAAGTATATATCTGATTATTATGTAATTAAATAATGCTTCCGATTACAGGTTTAATCAAAGCTTTTACATTTCAAGCCAGATCATTTAGATTTGATTTTTGTGAAAATCTTTTTGATTTTTAATATCGATGGCATAGTGTCTCCTAATAAAAATCCCCAGGGTTTTAATGGTTCTATATGGTCGCAAATGAGTTTTACGATGGCAAGCAACGGCATGGAAAGAAACATTCCAGGCACACCCCATAAAGCATTTCCGGCAAGTACTATTATTACCGAGAATAACGCATTGATTTTTACTTTTGAGGCAACAATATAGGGAACAATATAATTATTGTCGATCAGCTGGATGATATAATACGCTACAAGAACGTAAAAGGCGTACCAGGCTGACGATTTGGTTACCAGGGCAACCATCATAGGCAATGCTACTGCAATGATGCCACCGATATATGGTATGACGTTTAGCAATGCAGCAAGAATGCCCAAAATAACAGCGTATTCAATACCCAGTATTAAAAGAGCTGCAGTATTCATTATTGCCATCATTCCTGCTTCGATAACCAGTCCCACAAGATAGCGTTGAATAACATTTTTGATCTGGGAAACAATGCCCTTCACATGACTTTCGTAATTTGATCCGGAGAGCCTTATAATAAACTCAATTAAGAGGGGTTGGTAAAATAATATCATAAAGATGTAAAAGGGAATTAATAACATTACTACTAATCCATTACCGAGGACGACCAGTGTTTGTCCGATTGCAGCGGTGCTGGAATTGACTATTTCACCCTGTGTTTTAGTAATCCAGTCATGAATTTTCTGAGGGTCCTTATTGAAATAATCGGCAGCGTCTGCAATGTTCTGGTTAATTAGCGATGTAAATTTCTCGACCAGTAAAGGCCATGATTCGCCAAAACGGTTTGCCTGTGAAAATAAAACAGCACCAAATGCGGCAATGACTAAAAATGTAAGTAACAGGGTAATAACAATTGCTAATATCCTGTTAATTTTTATCCTTACAAAAAAATTTACTACCGGATGGAGTACGATGGCAATAATTATCGCGAAAACTATTGGAACAATAATGCTTTTAGCGATGTACAATATCGCTAACAAGGCGACTAAGCCTACCAGAAAAATAGTTCCCTTGGCGTAAAATGGTAGTTTTAATCCCTCATCTGACACGGTTATAGGAATTCATTTCTTTTTTACGGAGAAAATATTGAAATATAGCCTGCCCTATGGATTTAATTATACTGGAATTTTGAGCAACGACATTTGTTATACCAAACTGAAGAATTGAGCCAATAAGCTTTCTAATCATACTTCCTGAAGTCCCAACAAATATTTTTTTGGAAAGAAATCCGCTGGCTAAACCCATGGCAGTACCTGAAATGTTATCCATCAGATATGGCGATGAACCTATCTCCTTTAAAGTTTTCTTGAGAATATTTATTGGTTTTAGACTTTCGTAGGTAAGAATTAACTGTTCTTTAAAGAGCTGCTCTTTAATACCCTGCTCAACCTCTAATACCTGAATTACATCTTTAAGTTCGGCAATGGAAGTTATATTTTGCATAATGATTTTATTTAAGTACGCGTCTGATGAAATAATTCCCGACAAGCCTCTTGATCCGTTTATGCATAAAAAAATGAATAATAATCGCTATAATAACGTAAAAACCGGCTACCACAAAGAATCCGTAAAAGATCTTCCCGAGGATTTCACCCAGCCATAATGCTAATCCCAGATTTAAAAAAATCAAAAATGATGCTATAAGGACAAAGACAACAGAATGAGGTATTAATGAAGACACAATATCCGTTGTTTTATCGATGGCTTTAAGTTTTACTAACTCAAAGCTTGTTTTTCCGTATTCTGTAGCCTTTTCCAGCAAAGATTCGAGGAACTTTGTATTATCTTCCATGTTTTGGGTCTTGATAATGTGGCACGAACACCTGCAATGTCAGTTCTTTACATTTTTTGCAATGCCGTTTGTAATTGTTAACAGAAATACAGTTTCTACCTGGGTTGAGAGACGGTACTTAATTTTTTCATCAAGTGTCATCAACTGACCTTTATTAAGGGTAACAGTGTCTTTCCTCATATGAAACCTCAACCTGCCTTCAATAATTTCAAAGGTAATTGAGTCATTTGACTGAAAGGATTCAATTTCTGTTCCTTCATGCATTGCTGTCAGAATAATCTGTTTATCCGGACTTTTTAAAAGAACCAATGCATTAAGTTCCCCATTTGCCCAGGTATAACTTTTTTTCATGGTAGCAATTATGGAAGGCAGATCAAAACCTAACAATGTACATTTTGATGACCTGTGATCCTTTGGAAAGGGATGTGTGGCCTTCAACGTTTCAATTTCCATGATTTTTTTTGTTTGTAACGGTTTACTTAAACTGGCAGCATTTTAGCCAGCTGCGGTTTTTGCTCCTTTTTTTGCTTCAGTTGCCTTGCTTTTGGTTTCTTCGGCAAAGTCAGAGACATCTTCCTTTACTTCATCAAATTTATTCGTAATGGTTTCAATAAACTCATCGAATTTATCTTTTAATGATTCCGCAAAATCTTCTCCCTTTTTAGAGATCCTTTTACGGGTATTCCAACCTTTGTCGGGGGCAAACAATATCCCTAACAATGCTCCGGCAGCAACGCCGGCTAATACACCTAGTAATACTTTTCCTGCGCTCATAATTTTATTTTTAAATGATTAACTTCAAAATGATAATTTCACAAAATCCTTCTTCCCTGTATAACCCTGAGTATTATTGCAATAACTGCAATAACAAGTAGTATATGTATAACTCCGCCGACGCTGTATCCGATAAATCCTATAGCCCATGCAATTATGAGGATTACTGCAATTATATAAAGTAGATTTCCCATGATTAAATTTTTTAACTCTTTATTACAGAATAACTAATGACAACACAAATTGTTCATAACAAAATGACAAGTAACAATACAATAAGGACTACTGCGCCGATAGAAATATAACCGTAACCTCCATGGCGATGTTCTCTTGTCTCAACTTCAATCTGTTTACTGTTTTTTTTATGTGAACTCAATGTTGTCTTATCTGCAGTGTTTAGTCCGTCAACTCTTTTCAGCATCGCTTTCAATTCTGCTGATTCAACGGGTTCCGGAGGTTTTGTAACTGCCAGAGATGATGGCTTTTCTGTTGCGGAAGCAATTGACTGAAACGGAAATAGTGTTAATGACAAGCAGGTTGCCAATAAACAATAAATAATCTTTTTCATCCTGTTTGATTTTTTAATTAGTTATATTGATATTATTTTTACTTTTATTAAACCAACATTTTGGTTTACGGATTTTTCCTCCTGCACAACTTCAATAAGTCAATAAATAAATTTATACACAAAGTTAGAGCCTTCCGTACCTCTAATCATTACATAATTTTTGGAATAAGTTACATTATTCACACATTCAGGCTAAATCAAAGAAAGATACCGTCGCCTCGCAGAATGAGGGACTGTTTAATTGTTCCGGAAAGATGTAATATCAATTACAGGTTTCCAAGAGCATTACGTTTTTTGTTCTTCAGGTTTTTAAAGTGAGATGGGGTCAGTCCAGTCATTTTCTTAAACTGGTTTGACAGGTGTGATACACTGCTGTAGTGCAGTTTCCAGGCAATTTCGGTAAGATTGAGCTCATCGTAAACAAGCAGCTCCTTTACCCTTTCTATCTTATGTGCCAGGTAAAACTGTTCGATTGTAGATCCTTTGACTTCGGAAAAAAGATTGGACAGGTATGTGTAATTGTGATTGAGTTTTTCGCTCAGGTAATCGGAAAGATTGATCTTGATTTGTTCATCGCTGTAATGAATCAGTTCAATAATAATTGTCTTGATCTTTTCAACAAGTATTTTTTTATTATCATCCATTAATTCCAGTCCGGTCACTTTTAGAGCAGCACTAAGGTTTTCCAGCTGATCTTTTGAAACTTTGTCCATTATTTCAACTTCGCCCAGATCAACTGAAGTGTAATGCAACCCCAGCTTTTCAAGCTCGGATTTAACAACCATCTTGCAACGGATGCAGACCATATTTTTGATGTACAGTTTCAAAATTTTCTCCTATTCAGGTTTATAATTCCACTTAACAAATATACAAATATTTTAATTCTTTTTATGTGAAAATTAAGGTTTTGGTTTGAACTTCTTATTTTATTGAGGTGATTCCCTTCTTAATCTTACCGGTTTTAAAATCTGATGTATTATGAAAAGTAATAGATGGGAAATTTTCCCTGGCCAGTTTAAGCATCCATTCACTCTCTGCAAAAAACACAGGGTTATTCTCTTTGTCATTCGCAATAGCACCTGATTTTCTCTTCATAAATTCTTCGAGCGCTTTTTTATTATCCGTTGTAATCCAACAGGCTTTGATAAAAGGGAGGTTGGAAAAGCTGCACCTTGCTCCATACTCATGTTCAAGTCTGAATTTAATAACCTCGTACTGAAGCTCTCCCACTGTACCTATTATTTTTCTGTTGCCCGGTTGCTGCATAAATAGCTGGGCGACACCCTCATCGGTCATCTGCCTGACACCTTTATCAAGCTGTTTTGTCTTTAAAGGATCAAGGTTATTAACTTCACGGAGTATCTCAGGAGAAAAACTCGGAACGCCCTTAAAATGCAATAATTCACCTTCAGTAAGAGTGTCACCAATTTTAAAATTTCCGCTGTCATACAAACCTACCACGTCGCCGGGAAAAGCTTCTTCCACGATGCTTTTATTATTTGCCATGAAACTTGTTGGTGAAGAAAACCTGATCTTTTTGTCTGAACGTGTATGAAAATAAAACTTGTTCCTCTCAAATTTTCCGGAACTTATGCGCATAAAAGCTATCCGATCGTGATGTTTGGGGTCGAGGTTTGCGTGGATTTTAAATATAAAACCGGTTAGTTGCTCTTCATCCGGTGAAACTGCACGCTCTGAAGCCTGAATCGTTCCCGGGCAGGGAGCAATTTCCAGAAAGGTTTCCAATAATTCCAATACACCGAAATTATTTAATGCACTTCCGAAAAATAATGGTGCCAGATAACCCTCACGATATAACGACATATTAAATGATTCAAACATATCACTTACAAAGTCTATTTCTTCCCATAGCTTTTTTATACTTTCAATCCCTACATATTCTATTAGCCTGGGATCTTTTATATCCTTTGTGCTGATAAGACTTTCTGAAATACTGGTTTTTTCAGGAGCAAAAATCTGGACTTCTTTTTTATGCAGATTATATACACCTCTGAATTGTTTTCCATTTCCGATAGGCCATGTGTATGGACACACTGCAATTTTAAGCTCTTGCTCGAGCTCATCCAGTAAATCATACGGATAGATTCCTTCCCTGTCCATTTTGTTTACAAAAATCATTACCGGGGTATTTCGCATCCGGCACACATCAATGAGCTTACGGGTCTGTTCTTCTACCCCCTTTACAGAATCAACCACAAGGATTACGCTGTCGACAGCTGAAAGTGTACGATACGTATCCTCCGCAAAATCTTTATGACCCGGAGTATCCAGAATATTAACCCGGATATTATTGTAGTCGAATGCCATTACTGATGTTGACACAGAGATACCTCTTTGTTTTTCGATCTCCATGAAATCAGAAGTGGTTGTTTTCCTGATCTTATTGCTTCTTACTGCCCCGGCAGTCTGTATAGCGCCACCATATAAAAGCAGTTTTTCAGTAAGGGTTGTCTTACCGGCATCCGGGTGGCTGATAATTGCAAAAGTCCTTCTTCTTTTTATTTCAGTCTTTAAATCCATAAATATTATGTTGACAGACACTTTTCAAATGTCCGGAACTTAAACTTAAATTATTCGGGGGTTTTTTTCATAGGAGGCTACAAAAGTAGTAAAAAAATTTCTATCTGATCTATTTTATTAAATTTGCAGTTATTATACAATGTGGTTTTTCAGGCGGCGAGCTAATTGAACAGTTTTCAGACAAGATTATTTTTTAACCAATTAAATAAAGATGTTACGATGAATAAATTACTTATTTCGTTCACAGTATTTCTGGCAGTCATTTCCTGCAAAGGGCCTGGTTCCGGACCTTTGGTCAGACAGAGTTCCAGCAAATCAGATATGAATCAGGCTATGCCCCGGGAGGACAACAAATCCAAGGTTAGTATCGAAAAAATGGATGTTAAAGTTGAGACATGCGAAGGATGTATAACAATTTCTAACCTGATAGCTAACAAGAAATCATTTTCCGGAAAGGTAATAAAAGTAAAAGGCAGGGTTACAAAGTTTAATCCGGAAATAATGGGGAAAAACTGGGTACATATTCAGGATGGTTCCGAGTTCAAGGGGGAATTTGATCTTACTATCACCACAAATAATAGGGTATCTGTCGGTGATACATTAACATTCGAAGGGAAGATTGCACTGGATAAAGACTTTGGATATGGATATTTTTACAGCGTATTAATGGAGGAAGCCAAAACTGTCAATTAGTTATTATTCATCTACTTGTTTAAGGAAATCGCCGTCAATAATCATTAATTTAACACCCTCTTTTGTATATGACCGATGTGAGCTTGATCCGTCTGAAACAATATATGACATTCCTTTTGTCAATCTGAACTCTTTACCATCCTCTGATTCAGACACAAATTCTCCATCGAGACAATGGACAATATGTCCTTTCTGACACCAATGGTCAGCCCTGTAACCCTTTGAACACTCAACCATTCTTACCCGTAATCCTGGAAACTGAACAGTCTGCCAGTAAGCTGTACCTGTTTCTCCTTTATATTCAGTCCTGGGAACTGTTTCCCAGTTAATGGTCTGAAACGGAATGTTTTTGTTCATTGGGTAACATTTAATTATTTAAGAGTCCTGAAAGTGGCGCATCTCCGGGATCTGAACCCCAGTTAATATTTGGCCTTGAACCCATCTCCAGAACTAATACACCACCGTTTTTTATTTCATCCCAGACAAACCAGGGTTTATTCCATTCTTTTCCATTCAATGTTGCTTTTTGAATGTATTTATTCTGTCTGTTGCTCTTCTCAGCAACTATCCTGAATGTTTTGTTATTCTGCAACTTAACGGAAATATCAGTAAAAACAGGACTTCCAATATTAAATGCAGGCGTTCCGGGAGTTACCGGATAGAATCCCATGCACGAAAATACCACAAACGCAGAGAGTCCTCCGCCATCTTCATCACCCGGTATGCCGAAAGGTGAATTGGTAAACCATGTATCGATAAGCATACGCACCCGCTGTTGTGTTTTCCAGGGGGCACCTGCATAGTTATATAAATACGGTATATGCAAACCTGGCTCATTTCCCATCACAAACTGCCCGACCTGGCCAGTGGCGTCCGGCATCTGCTGAAGGTAATCAGGTTTCCATTTTCCTAAAGGTTCAATGAACAACTGATCAAGTCTGCTTACAAACTTCTCCCTGCCACCGAGCAGGTTTATCAACTCCGAAATATCATGTTGTACATCCCAGAGATAGGTCCATCCATTATTTTCGTCGAAATAATCTCGATTACCCAATCCGCCTGAAAACTTCGGATCAAAATCCTTTACCCATTTTCCATCAGCAGTACGGGGAGAAAAGAATCCGGTTTCCGGATTAAAAAGGTTAGCAAAGTTATGAGAACGTTTCAGAAAATAATAATAATCATCGTTCTTCTTAAGCGCTCTGGCAAGCTGAGCCAGGCACCAGTCATCATAACTGTTCCCCAGGGTAACTGCAACCGCCTGTCTTTTTTCAAACGGATGAACCAGGGCAACAGTTTCTTTTTCACCCGGGTTCAATGCGGGGTAATACCCTTTTTCGAGATAGAAAGTATCAAGTGAACACATCGGACCATTACGCCAGGGCAGCAGTGTAGCTTCCATAGCATTCTTTCTCAGGCCTTCATAAGCTTTTTCTATATCAAAATTCCTTATCCCTTTGAAATATGCATCTGCAATTATAGCAGCGGAATGATTTCCATTCATGCAAGGATTATCACCAAAAAGTATAGGGAATGAAGGCATCCATCCGCTTTGTTCATACATCCTGACAAAAGACTGAATTTTCAGTCCTTCAAATTCGGGGTTAATCAGTGCGTGCAGTGGATGTGCAGCACGATAAGTATCCCACATCCAGTCATCAACAAAAAATGAAGTATCATTATCATTATGGATTGTATCATCAAAACCACTATAGTAACGCCCATCTTCGGAAATATTTACCATCCGTTCATATGTACGGTACAATGCCGTATAGAAAACGATTTTCTGATCCGGAGTACCTCCTGTAACTTTAATCTTGCCAAGAGCATCGTTCCATTTCTTTTTGCCTTTCTCCTTTACCAATTCAAAATTCCAGTCAGGGATCTCCTTTTCAAGGTTTTTCCGGGCCTGTTCTGCATCCACAAATGAAACACCCATCTTAACTCCGATTTTTTCCTTTTCAGGAATTTGAAAAGTTAATGAAACAGTTGGCTTTATACCTTCTATTCCGGCAATACCTGTTTCAGAATTATTGGACGAATCCCAGATAGAATCTGATGTAAAGTACTTTTCAGTTTTCAGATAAAAGAAAACTTTTACCTTGTTCTGGTAAACTTCATAGCCTTCTAGTGTATTTTTATCAATGATTTTAATTGATCCTTTTGTGGTTACTGCCAGCATAAGGTTCTTCGGGTCATTTTTATTCCATAAAATCCGATAGAATGAGGATTTCTCAGTCACTGCAAATTCAAGGTTAATATCAGGATCTTTAAGCCAGACAGAATAATAATAAGGTGTACACACCTCATAATCATGATCATAGTAACTTTGCCATTTTTCCTGATCAGCCGTTATCTTTCCAACTGATGGCATTAGCAATCCCGCTGTTCCATTCCGATGTCCACAGAGAATGAATGGAAATCCTTTAATCTTCTCTGCCTGATAATTGCCGGGAAGACGATGGATTCGCATCATACTATTTGGCAGGTTCACGAGCGGAACAGTTGTTTCCAGCAAGGGGCTAATCCCCCCTATATTAGGATTAACCAAATCAACAGGATCTCCACTCTTTTGAGTGCATGCTGTCTGAAACAGGCAAAGCACTGAAATCAATAACAGGTTGAGGTTGAGGTTGAGGTTGAGCTTCATCTTGTCACTTTGTCCAGTTAATCTTTGCTGATTTTACATCTCTTGAATTTGTGCCGATATAAATGATAAAATCACCTGATTCCCAGTCGTATTTAAGATCACTGTTATAAAACATCAGGTCTTTTGTGGTGAGCTCCATACTGACTTCTTTTTTCTCACCCGGCTGAAGCAAGACTTTTTTAAAGTTTTTCAGCTCTTTTACAGGACGTGAAACAGTGGCTTCCGGATCCTGAATATATAACTGGACTACTTCTTCGCCTTTGAGTTTACCTGAATTGGTAAGAGTAACTGATGCGGTGAGTGTTTCATCCCCTTTTAGCTGGTTTTTGCTTAAACTGATATCGCTGTAGTCGAAACTGGTATAACTCAGACCAAAACCAAACGGGTACACCGGTTCATTAGATATGTCGAGATATTTTGATGTGAATTTGTTCTTTTGATCCATTGGCCGGCCGGTGTTTTTGTGGTTGTAGTACAGCGGAATTTGTCCGACATTTAAGGGAAAGGTTGTTGTTAACTTGCCTGAAGGATTATAATCACCGAATAAAACATCTGCAACTGCATTACCTGCTTCAGTACCGCCAGCCCAGGCTTCGAGAATTGCACTTACATTTTCATTTTCCCATCCTAAAGTCATAGGACGACCATTAACCAGTACCAGAACAACAGGTTTTCCTGTTTTCAGAAGAGCTTTCAGAAGGTTCTGCTGCACTTTTTGAATTCCAATATCAGAAAGGCTGGATGCTTCTCCCGACCATGCAACTGATTCACCGAGAACTGCAACTACAACATCGGCTTTTTCAGCTGTCTGAAGCGCTTCCTTCAGCAATTGTTCTGGTGATTTAACAGGTTCAGTAACCTGCTTCTGTCCGGGTTCGGCAAAGGCATTGATACTTTTAGCCAGTTGTGGATTATCTGTGAACTCCGAACCCTTTGCATATAATACATTAACGGTATTTCCTCCAATCTTTTTCAAACCATCTGCTACGGATATTACATTACTCTCATCTCCGCCCATAGCCCATGTACCAAGCATATCGGCTTTACTGTTACCCAGTGGACCAATTACTGCAATTGTACCTGACTTTTTCAGAGGAAGTATCTTCTTGTCGTTTTTAAGCAGTACCATTGAACGCCCGGCGATCATTCTTGCAGTCTGAAGGTTCTCAGGTGTCATTATATCAGTTTTGGCTCTTTCTTCATTCATATAAAGGTAAGGATCATCGAACAATCCCAACTTATATTTTGCTTCAAGAACCCTTCTGCAAGCCTGATCTATATTGTTAAGATTTACCTTGCCTTCGTCCAATGATTTTTTAAGTGTTGAAAGAAATCCTTCTCCAACCATATCCATATCTGTTCCCGCTTTAAGAGCCAATGATGATACTGTCTGCAGATCGCCCATGCCATGGTTGATCATTTCGTTGATAGCTGTATAGTCGGTAACTACAAAACCTTTAAAACCCCATTGATTCCTCAAAAGTTCAGTAAGTAGCCAGTGATTCCCGGTTGCCGGAATAGCATCAACAACATTGAAAGAGGTCATTGCACTTCCTGCGCCGGCATCAATAGCGGCTTTATAAGGTGGAAGATAATCATTATACATTGTTATCTTGCTCATATCCACTGTATTGTAATCCCTGCCAGCTTCCGCTGCACCATAAAGTGCAAAGTGCTTCACACAGGCCATCATGGTATTATTCAGGGAGAGGTCATTCCCCTGATAGCCTTTCACCAGGGCTTTAGCAACCTGTGAACCCAGCCAGGGATCCTCACCTGCCCCCTCGGCTATCCTTCCCCAGCGCGGATCGCGCGCAATGTCCACCATTGGGGAATAAGTCCAGGCAATACCATTGGAAGTGGCTTCCTGAGCAGCGATCCTTGCACTTTTCTCAACCAGCGATAAATCCCATAAACAACTCATAGCTAATGGGATAGGAAATATAGTGCGATACCCATGAATAACATCCATTCCAAACAATAGAGGTATGTGGTTTGGAGATTCCTTTACGGCAATATCCTGGGAAGCTCTCATGGAAGCGAGGGAGAAACCATTCAGCATAGCACCTATCTGACCTGACTGAAGTTTCTGATGAGTTTTATCGTTTACTGCAGAACCGGTGACAAATCCACCGGCTGTAGTAAGATTTAGCTGCCCGAGTTTTTCCTCAATTGTCATTTTATTCATCAGATCACTGATGAACCTATTCATTTTTTCATCCTGGCCTTGTAATTTAAAGAATAAAGCCAGCAGCAATAATAAAATTCCTGATTTTTTCATATTTGTCCTATAAATCCGTTCTGATATAAAAGCCTGGTAAAATTATGAATTACCTGGTAATTTTTGCATATTAAAAAACATCTTATCAGATTTCGAAAACCTTTTCCGGTTCATGTTGTTTAAGAAAGAGTCAGAAGCAGGAAGGACTGCAAATACATTTTCAAAATGATAATAGTAAAACCATGGCAGATCTAAAAACACATTATATGGGATTGGAATTAAAAAATCCTGTAATTATCGGAGCAAGCAATATTGTGACTGACATTGAAAACCTGAAAAGGATTGAAAAAGCCGGAGCTGCTGCAATTGTTTACAAATCGTTGTTTGAAGAACAGATTCAGCTCGAAAATCTGGAACTTTTTGAACGTAAGACAGAATATTCTGAACGGAATGCTGAAATGGTCAGTCTTTATCCCGAGTCCAAATCAGGAACCTCAGATATTATGGAACATTTACTTGCATTGAGAAAGGCGAAAGAATCAGTAACTATTCCGGTGTTTGCCAGTATAAATGCAGTTTTAAATGAAACCTGGGTGGAATATGCTAAAAAAATTGAGGAGACCGGAGTAGACGGGCTGGAACTCAACTTTTATTCGTTACCTGAAAAATTTGATAAGGAACCGGAAGATATTGAGAAGAAACAGATTAAAATTCTCACTCTGGTCAAGTCAGCAGTTAAAATTCCTGTTTCAGTAAAACTGAGTCCATACTACACCAATCCATTAAAGCTTATTTCCGATATGGATAAAGCGGGCGCTAGTGCATTTGTTCTGTTTAACCGGCTTTTTCAGCCTGACATTGATGTTCAAACGGAAGAACACAACTTTCCCTATAGTCTTAGCAATAAGGAAGATAACAGATTACCTTTACGTTTTGCCGGATTATTATATGGTAATACTAAGGCTTCAATTTGTGCCAATTCAGGAATAATGAGAGGTTCTGACGTTATCAAAATGATACTTGCTGGAGCCGACTGTGTGCAGATTGTAAGCACAGTATATTTAAACCAGATTGAAGTTATCAGTTCGATGTTAGTTGAGATTGAAAAGTGGATGGATTCCAGGCATTACAAATCAATTGAAAGTTTCAGAGGAAAGCTTTCGAAAATGAATTCAGAGAATAAACTTCCATATCATCGCGCCCAATATATGGATTTTATGATGACCACATCGCAAATTCTGAAGAAATATAAAATAATCAATTAATTATTGGATTAAAGGCCCCTTGAGGAGCAAGAGGAAACTTTGACTAACTTTGGTATTATATAGTTCCAAGGCTCTCTAATATACGTTGATCATGAAGACTTTCCTTTACCTGCTCCTCTGCCCTGCTATTGCATCAGCTCAAATTCCTTTGAAATATGTCGATCCACTGATAGGCACAGGACCAGCAAAGACAGCGAGCGTTCTTCGTCACAGTGAATCTGGTACGGAGGATAAAGGGCAGACCTTCCCGGCGGTCGGCAGACCATTTGGAATGACTCAATGGACACCTGAAACAAGAACCACTGAAGATAAATGTGTCTCACCATATTATTATAACGATAAGTATATCACCGGTTTCAGGGGAAGCCACTGGATGAGCGGAAGCTGTACACAGGATTACGGAAGTGTGTCTCTTATGCCATTTATAACGGGTAAACCTGATACGCTTAACCATACCCCGGTTTCAAAGTTCAACCACAGGAATGAGAGTTCTTCACCTGCCTATTACAGGCTTATGCTCGATAACTCGGGTATCCTGGCAGAACTAACAGGTTCGGTGAGATCAGGAATGATGCGTTTTACTTTCCCTGGAAAAACAACCAGTTATATCCTGATCAGGATGAATAGTGATGAAAAGCAGGGAAAAGTGTGGATCGATAATGAGAAAAATGAAATAGCCGGATACAACCCGGTTCACCGAATCTATCAGGGAAGAGGCAAATCAGCAGGTTTCAGCGGATATTTTGTAATAAAATTCGATAAGCCATTCAAGCCGATACCTCAGCTGCTTACACAGCAGCAACTGGCAATAGGATTTGCCGGTGAAAAGATAGTATATGTTCGGATTGGTACTTCATTTACAAGCATCGAAGCAGCCAGGAAAAACCTTGATAAGGAAATCCCTGACTGGAATTTTGAAGCACTGCGCAAAGCCACTGAGGATGTCTGGAACCAGACTCTTGGAAAAGTTCAGGTCAGAGGAGGTGCGGATGATGAATACATTAAATTCTATACAGCTTTATATCACTGTTATCAGCTTCCACGTATTGCCAGTGATATAGATGGCAGTTACCAGGGTTTTGCCCAGGATACTCTGATTCATAAAGCAGAAGGTTTTGATTACTATGACGATTTTTCAATGTGGGATACGTATCGCGCACTTCACCCTTTGATGACAATCCTGGAACCAAAAAAGAGTCTTGATATGGTTAAATCCCTGGTTCTGAAAGCTCAGCAGGGAGGCTGGATGCCTATTTTCCCAGCATGGGGGAATTATACAGCAGCGATGATTGGGGATCATGTAAGCACAATGATCTCTGACGCATATTTGAAGGGGATAACTGCTTTTGATGTTGAAACAGCTTATAAATATATGCGACAGAATGCTTTTATAACCCCGCCGGCTGCCGAATATAAAGACGGGAAGGGACGGAGAGCCCTGGGAAGCTACCTTAAATATGGATATATTCCTCTCGAAGACAGTATATGGGATGCATTCCACAGGTACGAACAGGTATCCAGAACACTTGAATATGCATTCGATGACTATGCTCTAGCCATGTTTGCTGATTCACTTGGGAAAACCGAAGATTATACTATCCTTATGAAACGTTCTGAAAACTGGAAGAATGTGTTCGATAAGCAGACCGGATTTGTCAGGGGGAGGTACGCTGATGGAAGGTGGATAGAGCCTTTTGATCCATATAGCAAAGCCAGGTTCATATGTGAAGGTACTCCTTTTCAATATACCTGGTATGTTCCACAAGACATCCCTGGGTTAGCTCAGGCAATGGGGGGAAATGATGTTTTCATTTCGAGGCTTAATGAGTTTTTCGACAAAGGTTATTACTGGCACGGGAATGAACCGGATCATCAGGCAGCGTATCTTTTTAGTATGGCTGGCCACCCTGAAAAAACTCAGGAATGGGTTAGCAAGATTATCAGTGATGAGTACGGTACAGGAGCGGGTGGTCTCAGTGGCAATGAAGATGCAGGACAGATGTCTGCATGGCTGGTTTTTTCAATGATGGGGTTCTACCCCGTGTGTCCCGCGTCAAATCAATATGTAATAACAACTCCGGCATTCGATGAGGTAAAAATCTACCTTAAGGATAGCAAAATCTTTTTGATCAGCTCACTAAACAGGGAGAACGATAATAAATATATAAGAGTTATAACTAAAGACGGGGGAAGATTTAATAACTGGTTTCTCACTCATGAGGATATTGTTAAAGGAAGAAGGTTTACTTTCCAGCTTGACTCCAGACCCCCGGTTAAATAAGTTATTTGATAAATTTCTGTTCGCGCAGAAAATCAGTCATTCGCTGGAGAGTCGGCAGGAAATTCGGATTGCTTACCGGCCAATCGCAGGAATGGTCAGCATCTTTGACCGGAATCAGCTCACAGACATTTCCAGCCTCTTTCATAAGTCTTGTGAACTTTTCGGCGACTTCAAAAGGAGTTGTTTTATCGTTGGTTCCATTTGACAGGATTGTTGGAGGCCAGCCTTTCTTTACATGCAAAATAGGTGCAAATTCAGGATAAACTGCAAAAAACTCATTACCAAAACCTTCACCGAGAACCGGATTATGAAGAACAAGAGCATCTGGTTTGGAGCTGATTTTCAGATCTTCGCCCTGAGCATCACCCCCATCGATGAAAGTACATGCTGCAAGGTGTCCGCCTGCTGAACCACCGGCTGCAATTATCCGATCAGGATCGATACCCAGTTCTTTTGCATGCGCCCGCACATATCGGATAGCCGATTTTGCATCCTGAATACATTCTATAGGAGTTGTACCATGACGCGATTTCACCCTATAATCAGCATCAATTCCGATAATTCCCTGGTCGCGAAACCATGCGGCATTTGGTATTTGTCCCTCAACATTTCCATCTACCCAGCCTCCTCCCGTGAAATAGACAATTGCAGGTAATTCTCTCTTAGTCTTAACTATCGGACGCAAAAGATATAAATACATATTTTCCTGTGGTGTCTTCTTGTAAAGTATTTTTTCGGCAAGAGCTGTAAGACTCCTTCCTGAAAGCTTATAGCTCTCTATAACATAATCCAACGAAGCAACCGTGTCATTTTTAAAGCCTGATTCAGAAAATAATTTGCTGGAGATTATCATTTCCCCTGAAGCCAATCCTTCGGCAGTTGCTTTGATTTGTATATTTCCGGGTTTCTCTCCGGCCTTTAGTAAAATAGTTGAAATGCCTGCTTCTGCGTTACGCGGATTGTCACCAATATATTCTGCATCCCCCTCAACCATAAAACTAATTGCCCGTTTGTCATCCGGAATCACTGTTCCTTCAGAATCAGCAACTGAAGCATAAACAAAAATGACATCGTTTTTACCAGCCTGCAATTCTTTTCCGCTCAAATCAACTGTCAATACAATTTTTGCAGCCGCTGCTGGTGTTTTTCGTTCGGCATTTACCACTTCTTTTCCGGCAATAAAACCTTTTGCTTTCAGCTTTCCTGAAACAGGCTCAGTAATTTTAAACGAAAACGGAGGATGAATCAGATTGGTGGAATTCCTATCCTTATCGGGTTTCTGCCTGGCAATTATATTACCATTCATTGATAATTCAACTTCATCACAATTGCTGTACACTTTTACATTACTAAACTGGGTATCGTTCCAGTAATTCGCGATGAATATCATGGGTTCAGCTTTTTCAGCCTGACTTTGAAAAAAGTAATATGCAAATTTCGGAAGCCTGAAAATATCCATCACTCCGGAAGACTCTATATCGGGAGCATATCCTCGCTTGTAATCGAACATCAGCCAGTTAGCATCACCAGCAGCAGGGCCATTCAGATTATCGTTGTGCGATTCCTGATAATTAAGGGCTTGCTGGGCCAGCCTTTTCTGACCAGATCCACGTAACTGTCGTGAAGTGCGTTCCTCAGGCTTCAAACCCGCGAAGGCAGTCTGATTGAATCCTGCATTTTGAGCATAATACTCCCAATCGCCATACTCAGCAATTATAATTGGTTTTCCCCCGGTGTATTTATTCCAGTAGTAAGGAGGCCGGGCATGCTGCCGGGCCGGAATAAATACATCATAAACACTGTCAATCCATCCACAGGTAAAAACATCAGGAACAGGTAGTTCTTCGTGCACAGCCTGATGTGCCCGTTCCATGAATTGTCTGGTCATTCCCGACTCATTCAGTGAAGCTTCCCATAGAATTATGGAAGGATGATTACGATCACGCCTGACCATCTGGCGAACATCGCGAATGCTATTGTTTTGAAATTCTTCATCCCCAACATATTGCCATCCGGGAATTGCATCCATTACCAGAATACCCAATTCGTCGCAGGCACTTAAGAAGGCCGGTGATTGCGGGTAGTGAGAACAGCGGACAAAATTGAAACCTGCTGTTTTGATTTTGAATGCATCGCGATACTGAGCATAATCAGAAACTGCATTACCGATGTAGGGATATTCCTGATGACGATTTGTACCACGCAGTTTCAGCTTTTGCCCGTTCAGAATAAATCCTCCGTCTCCTGAAAAAGAAAGAGTACGGATACCAACGACGTCCAACATTGAGTCGACAGGCTGAATATTATTATAAACAACAACCTTTAAACGGTATAGATCCGGACTGTCAACAGACCATAATTGTGGATTTTGTAACAGAAATTGCCGGTTGAAACTGAAAAATCCTGAAGGTTGAATGTTTTGAGACGTCTCATTGCTGAAAGCAACGGTTTTTCCCGCAGCATCTATCATTGTTATCTTAAGTGATGCGGATTTTAAAGTTGAATATTCATTTTCTACATCAACCTGAAGATTTACTTTGGCTGACTGCCTGGTCACATCGCTGAAGTAAACCAGCAATCCTCCTCCGGCAACCCGTTCGGAAGTAACAGGATCAGAAATATGCAATTTATCTTTTATCCTCAGGGTTACATTGCGATATAATCCACTGTAATAATTAAAATCAAGTGTAGCAAGTGGTTTACCCGGAGGAACCAGGAGGTTGTCGCGGTTATCAAGCTCAACAAGTATGCAGTTTTGTTTACCAAAGCTGATTTTCCCATCAAGTTTCACATCAAAAGGCAGGTACCCCCCCAGATGAGTTTGTATCAGTTCGCCATTCAGATAAATTTTAGCCACCTGCATTGCTGCCCCGAATTTGAGTGAAACTGATTTATCTTCAAATTCCTTTGAGACAGTAAAAAACTTCCTGTACCTGGCAATTCCCTGCCATTGCTTCTCCGGCGAATCGACCGGTTCGAGGTTTGCCGTATGAGGCAAACTAACTTTTTGCCATGAGGATTGCTCCTGATCATTTTTGAGAAACAAATCCCGGGAAATACTGTCAGCGGGATTTTTGATAAACTCCCAGTTACTGTTAAAATTCCCAACTTCTGTTGAAAACTTAACCGGAATCAGCTTTGTGCAGTTTGAAACCAGCAAACACAGAATAAAAAGTTTAATTATTTTAAAGATGCTCATATACTAATGTTTTAATAAATATGTTAAAATCTTTTTACAAATCCAATGATGAAGAGATATTTTTATTCAAATTTAAGATGACATTTTGGGAAACCGGCGGTGAATAAATATTTTTTCATAAATTTAGTCAGTTTTATAACCTTAGGAAACAGGTTAAGAAATGGATTTTCTAATAATACAATTAATACAGAAATATTTTCGTAACATTTTGTTGTGGATATTACTTTCCATATCATCAACTGTTTTTACAACAATTAGTGGACAAAACCTGAATACAGAGAGAGACAGCCTGATCAATGAAGTTCAAAAATACCCTGCCGATACTACCAGATTTCTCATTTTTTCAAATTTTTTCTGGCAATTTGCAAATACCGATCTGCCGCGGGTAAAATCTATCGGCCAACTGGCTTTTAAAGAAATAAAAAACTCACATAATATAAAGGCTCTTTCTGATGGTTATGATATTAAAGGTTTTATTCTTCGGGATGAAGAAAACTTTGATTCTGCCTATTTTTATTTTGAGAGAGCTTTGGAATCATCGATGAAGATAGGGTATAAATCAAGAATAGCGTGGAGTTATTATCATCTGGGCGAATTAAACTATCTGTTTGGTGATTTTAATACTGCCCTTAATAACATGAAATATGCAGTAAAATATTTTAATGAACTTGATTATTACAATGATGAAGGTACGTCAATGTATTATATATCAGACATGTACGATCGAATGGGAATTCCTGACAGTGCTATCTCATACAACAACAAGAGATTGGCCCTTTATAAAAGCCATTCAGATACTGTCGGTGAAATTGTTTCCAATCTCGCTATATCCATATTTTATAAAAATCATAATGATAGCAGGAAATCCCTTGATTATTTAAAAAATGCTCTTGGGAATGCAGAAAATATGAATAATGCTAAAACTCTTTCTAAAGTTTACTTTTCGATTGGCGATTTTTTTGCGGAACAGAAAAAGAATTATTCAATTGCCAATGACTATTACACAAGAGTTCTTGATTTTGCCAGGAAATATCGTATAAAAACGCTTGAAGCACAATTGCTCAATCAAATCGGAAATATTTATTTGCAGGAGGGAAAGGATAGCCTGGCATTAGATTTCAACCTTAAAAGTCTTGCGATTGCAAAAGAGGTAAAACACCGGCATACAATATCAAATGCTTATAATAGCCTTGGACTTGTATATAAAGAGCTTGGTAATTACAATTCAGCTTTAAATTGTTTTAATACATGTTACTCTATTGGTTGCAATAAATGCCCTGCCATTGCATTCCACAAAACCCTTATCGAGATAGGCGATATCTATTTTACTTTAAACGATCCAGGGCAATCGTTAAGCTGGTACAGGAAATCATTTGAGTTGGCTGAGAAATTCCATTCTTTAAAAGATATTTCCGTATCAACTTTAAGGATTGGTAATTGCTATCAAAAGCTCAAACAGTATAATTCAGCTGAAAGATACTATCTGCAATCATTTCAGGTTGCAAAAGAAACGGGTGACATATCGTTGATTAAAAGTATAGCCGATACAATGTCAACCAGCTATGCAGTAAGGAATAACTACAACTCGGCTTATAGATATAAAGAGTTATCCATGGAACTCGGTGACAGCCTTAATGAAATAAACAGGCAGACAGATATGACAGAGCTGGAAATGAAATTTGAATTTGAAAAAATAAAGAAAGAAAATGAAGCACGTCAGACCGTTTCAATGGGCGAAATAAAACGACAAAAAGTATTAAAAAATTATTTCTCGGTTTTTTCAATTTTGCTTGTTGCATTTGGCTTTGCAGTATATACGGGCTACCGGAGAAAAAAGAAAGATAACAAGCTCCTCAAGGATCAGAAAAATCAAATTGAAGAAAAGAACCAGGAAATCCGGACACAGGTTGAAGAAATTACTTTCCAAAAAGATGAAATTGAGAGAATATCAAGTGAGTTGCACGAAGCTGATGAAATGAAGCTGCATTTTTTTTCAAATATATCACACGAGTTTCGAACACCTTTGACACTGATTCTAAATCCGGCTGAAAACCTGCTGAATACAATTCCTGGCAATGGAGAAACAAAAAAACAACTTGAATGTATTTATCAAAACGCACAAAAACTTCATGATCTGACAAATCAGATAATGGACCTGCAAAAACTCGACGCTGGAAAGCTGCGATTGAACCCCGAAAGTGCCGATATTATTGAATATTGCCTGGGAATTGCATCATCTTTTGAGAGCTTGTGCCATAAAAAGAACCTTACAATCAGATTTTCATCAAATTACAGATCGGTAATAACATTTTTCGACAAGGATAAAATAGGAAAAATCCTGATTAACATTATTGCAAACGCTTTGAAATTCAGTTATGAAGACTCTGCCATTGATGTCAGGCTTGAACTTATTGAAAATCTTTTTCACCTGGCCATAACCGATTCGGGCATTGGAATACCATCCGGGGAGATTGACAATGTATTTAAACGTTATTATCAGGTTCCGTCCGATAATCAGTTAACAGGCACAGGAACAGGAATCGGACTTGCTTATGTAAAAGAGCTTGTCGGGTTTATGAATGGAAAAGTATCCATTGAAAGCGTTGTGAACACCGGTACAAAAGTGACTATTTCAATTCCAGTCCATGAATATGTTATAAAACATTTTTCAGAATATAAAATTATCATTCCAAATACCGGCACGCGACCTGAAAGAAATGGTTTTGACGCAACTGAATTCATTAAGGAGGATAAGAATGAGAACACAGTATTACTGGTTGAAGACAATGACGAATTAAGAGCTTTCATTGCTGATCTTCTAAAGGTCGAATTTAATGTCCGTCTGGCAAAAGACGGAAAGGAAGGCCTGCATTCAGCTTTTCATAATATTCCCGATATCATTATCAGCGATGTGATGATGCCCGGGATGGATGGTTTTGAATTATGTGCAATATTAAAGAAAGATGAGCGTACCAGCCATATCCCGGTAATTCTTCTTACAGCAAGAGACAGTGCTCAAAGCAGCCTTGAAGGTTACCAGTCAGGTGCAGACGATTATATTATTAAGCCATTTGATAACGAGCATCTGAAGTTAAAAGTAAAAAATATTATTGCCACCCGCGAATCAGCAAGAAATCAATTCGATTTCAAATCAATACTTTCATCAGAGGGTCTTAATATTGGACATACGGATAAGGAATTTATGCGAAAATGTCTTGCTGTTATAGAGATGCATATTGATAATTCTTCATTCTCGGTCGATAAGCTTGCTGAAGAACTGGCTTTCAGCAACCGTAATTTTTACAGGAAAATTAAAGCCCTTACCAATCAAACACCGGCCGAATTTATAAGGATATTCCGTTTGAATTATGCCAGGCAACTTCTTCAAAATTCAAAATTGAAAATATATGAAATTTCCATGGCCGTCGGATATGAGGATGCCAATAAATTCAGACAGGCATTTAAGAAACAGTTTGGAGTATCTCCCTCGGAATGCATTAAAAGTCTTATTGACTGATACATTATCATACCAAACAATCAACCTCTTCATTTTAATTCTGGCAAACCCGGGCGTTAGTTTTGGCAGGTTTGGAATACATACTTTCCATTAGTTCGGTATACTTTGGCCCCTTAAATTATGGCCCCTGCAAAATTTCAGGAGCTATACAGAAGTATACATTCATTTAACGAAAAAGGAGAGTTATGAAAACACTTAGTTTTAATTGTATTCAAATAGTTATCAGCTTATCGTTTATCCTTTCATGTACTTCTGCATCTGCCCAGTGGCCTCAGTGGAGGGGCCCTATGAGGGATGGAGTAAGCAGAGAGGTAAATCTGCTTAAGGTTTGGCCTGCAGAGGGCCCCAAACTGGTATGGTCGGTTGATACGGTTGGCGATGGTTTTTCATCAACAGCAATTCAGGATCAGATGGTCTATACTACTGGGAAACGCGATTCAGTTGAAATTCTTACAGCTCTGGATCTAAAAGGAAATGTAAAATGGCAAAAGGTATTTGGACGTGCATCGCAGGAAAAAGAATGGCCTCAGAGTCGCTGCACTCCTACTGTTTATAAGAATAAAGTATATGCCATTACCGTATATGGCGATATTGCATGTTTCGACAGTAAAAGCGGAAAAATCGACTGGAAAATGGCTGCTTTTGAAAAATTCGATGGGAAAGGGTACAATTTACAGGCGGGTGGAATCGCAGAATCACCTCTCGTAATAGATGATAAGCTGATAATTACTCCATGCGGACATACTACTACTATGGTAGCCCTGAACAGGTTTACCGGTAAAACAATCTGGGAGTCAGAAAGTGTATACGATACTACTGCTTTTACATCACCGGTACTATTTCCTGTAAAAAACAAAAAAACAATTTTTACATCAACGAAAAAAAATGACATTATCGTTGATTACAATACAGGAAATATTATCTGGAAGGATAAGAATATTTCAGGATTTATACCTGTTGTTAATAATAACCAGATATATTTTACCGGAGTATATAAGAAGGGTGGAACGTTATGCAGTTGGAATGATGAATTGAATAAGAGGTCCGTTCTGTGGAAAGACACAGTTAGCGCCAATCAAATCGGCGGTGCAGTATTGCTAAAGGATAAAATCATCGTTTCAGGAAATTCCAGAGGTTTATTATGTCTCGATTTAAAAACAGGAAAAATACTGTCTCACTATGACAGAATAAGTTACTGCAATCTTATTGTTGCTGAGGATATGGTGTATTGTTATGAAGACAAAAGCGGCAAAGTCTTTTTATTTAAATTGGATGGAAATAACATTCAACTGGTAAGTTCATTTAAAGTAACTTCCGGAACCGGACCACGTGTTGCTCATATGGCTATAGCCAATGGACTCTTGTTTATAAGGCACGGAAAGGTTTTGATGGCATACGACTTGAAGCAGCGGTCATAACGCAGGAAATGCTTATATTTATTACACATTTTTTAAATTAAAACGATGAAGAAAGCTTTAGTTATATTGGCATTGTTATATATATCAATACTGATTTCAGCTCAAAGCGACAACGCTCCCGTTATATGCGGAAACTATCGGAAGATTTATTCAGATGTGCTGCATGAAGAACGGATCTTGCTGGTTCGTCTGCCTGAAGACTACAGCAAGTCGGATAAAACATATCCTGTACTTTTTAAACTTGACGGTGATAAAGGGAATTTCTTGCAGACATTTGCGGTTGTTTATTACCTAACTGATATGACAGACAATGCTCCCGATCCGATCATCATTGGAATTGAGAACACCGATAGAAATCGCGATATGTTGCCGGATCAAAAAGCTAACAGCTTCATTCAATTTATTCAGTCTGAACTAATCCCATTCATCGACAAGAATTACAGGACTAATGGTTTCAGAATCCTGTGCGGTCAATCATTGAGTTCTCTCTTTGCACTCTATTCCTTTCTGGAAAAGCCTGATTTATTTGATGCCTATATTCTTGGTAGTTTTGGATTTTATAAAGAAAGTCTGGCCATACTTTTTGATAATGAACTGAAAAGAAACAGTGACCTTAAATCGCTTGGCAAAAAGTATTTATATGTAGGAAACGGAAAACTGGACACATACGATCCGGATGGCATCATAACAAAAAGAGGAGATCAGTTTCTGGAATCTCTCAAACTAACAGTCTCTTCGAAGGTAGTGTTGAAGTGCAAAGTGTATGATGAAGAAGGACATGTCCCTTACCCGGTTATGTATGATGGTTTGAAATGGATATATCATAACTGATAATACACAAATCTTTTTATCAAAAAGTCAAGCTGGTTTAAATAATTTTCCAAAAGCTTTTTAATCTAATAATGAAGGAGATATAACTATGAAAACTAAATTATTGACCACCGTATTAATCTTTATTACTTATTCGTTTTGCTTTTCATTACTCGGTCAGGAAACAAAGGATGAGCAGCATTACGGTCAAAAACTACCGGGAAAAACACCTCAGATTTATAGCCCAAAGTTTAGTTTTATCAAAGGAGAAATAACTAATGATATAGTGCTTTCTCCGGACGGCAGGGAAGCCTGTTATATGGTTGAAGATACAAGTTCAAAAGAGAGATACGACAGAACTTCTATATATTATACACAAATCGAAAACGGGAAGTGGAAAAATCCCGAAATCGCCTATTTTGTTGCTAATCAGGGGAAGGGTTCTATGCCGCAATTTTCACCCGAAGGCAATACCTTTTCATATTCATATAAGGGTGATTTTTGGACGAGTGAAAAGAAATCAGGTCAGTGGTCTCTTGCAAAGAAGATGCCTGAACCTGTTAATTCAGACAAATATGAATGCGGTTTTTCATTTACGAAGGGTGATAGATTCTATTTTGCTTCCGGTGGGCGTCCTGAAGGCAAGAGTAACCAATGTGATATTTATTGCGCACAGAAGAGTAATGGCACGTTTGGTCCTGCATTAAACCTGAGTAATCTGAATACTGAATCTAGTGAATGCGTTCTTGCTGTGTCTCCAGATGAAAAATACATAGTTTTCACTCGTTATATTAATAAATCAGGTAATAATGCAGTCGATTTATATATTAGTTTTCATAAAAAAGACGGAACCTGGACAGTCGCCAGAGTATTGAATTCACTCTTTAATTCACCAGGTTCAAATCATTCGCCAAGATTCTCTTCTGATGGTAAGTATTTCTTTTTTTATCAATCTATAATGACTGAAGCAAAAGCTGCAAAAACTACGCATTTTTGGGTAAGTGCACGTGCCTTTGATGAAATACGGGAATCTGAGTTAGCTGCAAATAGTAAATAGATGTGAATTCGAACAATCATCCCAGGTTCCGAAGATTTAAACGAATATTCTGAGGTTCCTAATATCTAATAATTAAAACTAATGAAAATCGTTTTAAATCGTTTTATAAAATTCATCGGTACTGTTTGTTCAATATTGTTGGTTACCGCCCTGTGCTACGGTCAGGTTGAGCGGGAGACCTGGCAGCCACCGGAAAAAATTATGGATTCGATTGGGGTTAAGCCTGGTATGAGGATTGGCGAAGCCGGTGCAGGCCGGGGCTACTTCACATTTCCTCTCGCCCGGCGAGTCGGTCCCGGAGGGATCGTCTTCGCAAATGACATTTCGATCTCGGGCCTCGATTATATCCGGGAGCGAGCTGTAAGGGAAGGCCTGGGAAACATCAGGATCATTAGAGGTGAGGTAGAAGACCCACTCTTTCCTGAGAAGAACCTCGATATGGTTGTTATGGTGTATGTGCTGCACGAACTTGAACGGCCGATACCCTTTCTGAAGAACCTCCAATCGTACCTGAAACAAGGAGGTTTGCTCGTTATTATCGAAAATACTAATACAGCCCAGAGTGGGCATTTTCCATCATTCATGACAAAACGCCAGATCGTCGAACTGGTGGGTAAAACAGGTTACGAGCTTGATAGAATAGAGACCTTCCTGACGCGAGATAATATCTGTATCTTCAAAAAGCCAACAAACTAAGGTCTCTAAAATACCCACTTACCAAATATAATTTATATGAAAAAGAAAAGTTGTTATATTCTATTAGTTTTTATATTTAGTTTAAGTAGTCTTCACGGACAGAATTCTGTAAAAGACAGTATCTGGATTGGTCCAGCAAAGGGTACTTTAGTTATTGTTGGAGGGGGCGGAAGAAGTGATTCGATAATTAAAAGTTTTATAAAATTAGCCGGGGGTAATAATGCTCCGATAATTGTTATTCCTACAGCTGAAGGAAGTGAAAGATACAATGAAAATTCGGGTGATGCGGATGTAATAAGAAAACTGGGTGCAACAAATGTTAAGGTTCTCCATACAACAGACAGGAATATAGCAAATTCCGATTCATTTGTTATGCCATTAATTAATGCTAGAGCTGTCTGGTTTGGAGGAGGACGGCAGTGGAGGCTTGTTGATGCCTATAAAAATACGCTGACTGAAAAAATGCTGTGGAAGGTTCTGGAGCGAGGCGGTGTTATCGGCGGGACATCTGCCGGGGCGACTATCCAGGGAAGCTATCTTGCACGTGGCGATACAAAGAATAATCAAATCATGATGGGGGATCATCAGGAAGGTTTTGGATTTTTAAAAAATGTAGCCATTGATCAGCATGTTCTGGCGCGCGACCGGCAATTTGATATGTTTGATATTTTGAAAAACCGTCCTGAATTATTGGGAATCGGTATCGACGAAAACACAGCCATTATTGTCCGGGGAAATCAATTTGAAGTAAAGGGAGGGAGCTATGTGATCATTTATGATGGAACATTCTGGTCGAGAGAAGGGAGCGATTTAAAAAACCTGCCTGATAAAACCAAACTCTTTTATTTTCTCCGCAATGGGGATAAGTATGATCTCTTAAACAGAAAGGTAAAACAATAATAAACAAATACAACGGAATGGGAACGATTTCCGGTTGTGTCCCCGGATGGGAGGCTGTCAATTTCAAAATAAGATATACAAAATATGCAACATTAACCAGCGTAAAATCGTATAATATATTGAAAGGGATGCCCATATAGTTTGAAAACTATTCATTTTTATTGGATAAGCAGAAACATGAAGGTTTTCTTTATTTCATCATTTCTAATATTTATCTCATTAAATATTAATGGACAAGATTGTAATATATTGTCAAAAGCTAATATAATTATCCCTGATAAAATATGTTCCCCTTTATCCGTTAACTGGAAAGTAAGTTACACCGGAGTTAATGATGCAGGTAAAACTGTTCAAATCAGATATGACTGGGATGATGGTACAATAAATACAATAGTTGCTATAAGTTCAGGTCCGGGAATGTTTCAGGCCACAGCAAATCATACGTATGTTTCTACCGGCGATAAATGCAATTACAGGCCAAAGGGGACATTAGTGGTCAATAGAGTAATATGCACTTCATCGACTCAGGAACAAATAGTTACAGTGTGGGATAATGATGATCATAATGGCGGTCATATGCATATTTCCCCGACTGTATATCCTGTTTGTTTCGGGAACAGCGCTAATGTCCGGTTCCAGGATTTGACCCAGTTTAACTGTGTTCCTCCACAGGAAAGGGATGTACCAAATCTTTTTACACGATGGGTACAGTGGATTTATGGAACTGATATTACCATGACCGGCCTTCCGGTAACGATTAACGGGACACTCAGATCCTTCCCGTTTTCAGGACCAATTGTAACTCTGCCTGGTCCAGTAACAGGTTCCGGTGTATACTCAGATATGATAAATGTGGCTAATGATAAGCTGATCGGTGAGTATTTTCAGGTAACCTTGCGTAACTGGAATTACTGTAATCCATATGATGATCCCAATATTCCCGGGCCTCCTGCCGATCCTGTAAATGGCGATCATCCACCTGTAATTACTACAGCAATTATACTGATTGTACCTGATCCGGACGCTACAATAACACCTGTAGATACAATATGTATAAATAGTAATCCGGTTACTTTAAAGGCTCATGACAGTGGTGGTACATGGTCAGGTGATGGTGTCACGAATAATTCATTTGATCCGGGCTCAGCAGGAGTTGGAAATCATATAATAAGGTATGAGATTACAGATGCGAACGGTTGCAGCGATTTTGATCAGGTTACTATTACGGTCATGCCATCTCCTGCTACAAATATTAATCCAATAAAAACTCTGTATATTAACGAACCTCCGGTTGCCTTAACTGCATCTCCTCCGGGAGGAAACTGGACAGGTAATGGGGTGATCAATAGTATGTTTGATCCGGATTCCGCAGGAGTGGGAATTCATATAATCACATATTATACATTACCTGATAAATTTGGATGTATAGGAACAGATACAATTCATATAAAAGTTATAATGCCCCCGGAGCCAATAGCGAATTTTGAACCTGATACTGTGGGCTGTTCTCCACTCATAGTCCAATTCAGGAATTTGAGTGCGAACGGAGAATCATACTCATGGGATTTTGGAGACAAAACATTATCAACAGAAAAAAACCCAACTCATACTTATAATGAACCGGGAAATTTTACTGTAAAGCTGATTGTAACTAATTTTGCTGGGCAATCATCTCATAACCAACTAATCACAGTATATCAGAGTCCAACAGCCCTTTTTAATGTTTTCCCTACAGAAGTTATCAATAACACCCAGGTAGTAGTCTTCACTAATATTTCAAATTACGGAATATCCTGGCTTTGGAATTTCGGAGATGGGAACACTTCAACAGAAGAAAGTCCATGGCATAAATATGAATCTGAAGGAATATATAAAGTTACACTGATAGCGACCTCAAAAGACGGATGTACAGATTCAACCACATATAAATCTCCTATCGTCGTGGATTATAAAACAGGTGAGATAAGATTTCCAAATGTGTTCAAATGGAACGGTTCAGGTCCTATGGGTGGGTATTGGACTGAGAATCAATTAAATGATAATATATTCAGACCTTTTTTCACTAATGTAACTGAGTATAAACTGCAAATATTTAACAGATGGGGTGTTTTACTTTACGAGAGCTCCGACCTTCAAAAGGGTTGGGACGGATATTTTGACAATTCAAAACTTGCACTTCAGGGAGTATATGTCTGGAAAGCAGTTGGACGGTATGCCGATGGAATATATTTTAATAAGGTAGGTGATGTAACATTTTTGCATTAATATTCATCTGCATATCCAATATAGCTTGAAAATCAATTTATTTACCCCACCCCCAAGGGGAGTAAATTGATTTTGACTTCGTCGAGCTCGCACTTCGTGCTCGGTTCTTCGCTTTCCGCCAGCTGGCGGAGCCGGGGTAAACGAAGAAAATCAATTATTGAATAATTTGATATAACATTCCTCAATATTTCTCGTTATAAAATTGAAAAGGTTGTGTATAGTTGATACAATGAACATAATGATAAAATTATTTGTTCCCTGAAAGAAATGGTATATTTTTTGAGGATTTTTGATCTATTCAGTGAATGTGAAAGTGAAAGTATAATTAATACTTAAAATTATGAAAAGGAATATTTTAGTTATCGGTATTATTTTTGGACTACTTGGCTGGAGTTGTTCCAAAGTTGACAATCAATCTCAACCAAAAGGATTGAAGCAGTCAATTGAAAAGAATGTTGCTGATATCAATACAGCAATGAGTAAAATTTCAGCAACCAAGGGTTATCAGATTCTGTCTTTAAGCACTAATCCTGCTTCGAAAGCTCTGGATGCGGGTTCCTTTAAAGATAGCATCACTCTTAGTCTTATAGCCGGTGTTTATGATTATCAACGGGATACAATACCAATGTTTCATCATTTCGGGTATCCTTTCAGGTTATTTAAGAAGACGGGAACAAGTGATATGATGGTAGTTAATTTGCCTCAGAGGCTGATATTTCACCCAAGATATCTTCATAGTTTTAATATGCCCGACTCAGTTCTGAAGAATGATTTCAAAATAACTGCATCTGATTATCATTTTTATTATAACTACTGGGATAGTCTTGATTATAAACTTAACGGCAGTCTTACACTTAATTCAACAGATCTGGGGAGCTTTGCTATTTCAACAATCTCGAATTCATATAAAGACCGATCCAGTTCTTCTCAATATACTTTCCCTGGCGGATATGCTGTTTCTACATCATGGCAGACAGGTGATACAGCCAAATTGGCATTTACCCTTCTTAAAGATAATGGTGCCCTGTTAAAAGAGACAACTCTTTTTCTTGGCAGTGGTTTTCACAGAAGAGAAAAACAATATGATTTAACAATAGGGAATATTGAAATCAAAAGAGGTTTTGGGATTGATTCAATACAGGTATTCATGAATGGAGTGCTTCAGAAAACAGCCGGTGCAAAAATCACCGACAGTGCTGACTCTACAGGCACCATATGCAATAAAAGAGATATCCTGCTTACCTTTGACGATGGAACAACAGCTAAGCTAAGTACCCTTATAGGTCCGCCGCTTGCACAGTTAAAAACTTTAATAAGTTCGCTTCACGACATGCATTTTGCAGAGAATATTGTGGATTATATTGCTTTAAATATCTTCTATAATTCAAGATAATTTTTATATCTCCAATTCTTAAAAATCAATAGAGTATTCTATTTGAGGCAGGTTATATAAAAAGACTACCTATCTGATAAACTGTAAAAGATAACAGCCATGCTATTCCTGTTGTATAAAAGACCGTGAATGCAGCCCATTTCCAGCTTCCGGATTCTCTTCTGATTGCCGCAACTACACCAACGCAAGGGAAGTAAGTAAGAATAAATAACATGAAGGAAAAAGCAATAAGTGGTGTGAACATTGTTCTGCCCTTGGAATCTTTTTGAGACTGAATTTTTTCGACCAATGATTCCTTTCCCGATGCATTATCCGCCTGGAAAATAACTCCCAGCGTACTTACAACGACTTCTTTAGCTGCCAATCCAGACAGAATGCTGACACTAAGATGCCAGTCAAATCCGAGCGGTTTCATAACGGGCTCCAGAAAACGACCGATAATGCCCATAAAAGATTTACTATGTTTTTCGCTCTTTTGTTCCAGAATCAGGTTATTTACTGACTCATTCTTTTTATTCACGGGCAAATCAGATTTTTCAATTTTTGAAATGTCCCCAGAATAATCGCGTGAGTAGATAACTGTTCGTGGAAAATTGCTTAATATCCAGACTATTATCGCAGCCAGAAGAATTACCCCTCCGATTTTTTTAAAGTATAAGCTCGTTCTGAACGATACATGTTTAAAAACACTTCTGATTGTCGGAACCCTGTAGGGTGGCAGTTCCATAACAAACGGGATCTCTGCCGATCTGAAAAAGACCCGTTTTAAAAACAATGCTGATAATATTGCAAACAGAACACCCAGAACATACAACAAAAACAGAACAGAACCTTGATTCTTCTGGAAAAAAGCACTTATAAAAAGTATGTATACCGGCAATCTTGCACTGCACGACATAAATGGAGTTATCAGCATTGTTATCAGCCTGTCTCGTCGGCTTTCAATTATTCTTGTTGCCATTATTGCAGGTACATTGCACCCAAAACCCATGAACAGGGGAATGAATGATTTGCCATGCAGACCGATCTTGTGCATTACTTTGTCCATAATGAATACTGCCCTTGCCATATATCCGGTATCTTCCATAAACGAGATAAACATGAACAGTATAATAATATTGGGAAGGAAAACAATCACTCCTCCAACACCTCCTAATATAGCTTCAACTAAAAAATCCCTGACGATTCCAGGCGCCAGATTATTTGATAATACTTCGGATAGTTTCCCGATACCCAGCTCCATCCAGTGTTTCGGATATCCCCCAAGTTTAAATGTTGTAAAAAAGGTGAGCCACATAAAAAAAACAAAAATCGGGATGCCCAGATACTTATTTGTCAGATAATTATCTATGATTTTCGTTTTTCTAAGCCTTTCAACTTTGTTAATCTTCAGAGTCTCTTTTAATGCTCCTGAAATGAAGCCATAACGCAGATCAGTTATAACTGTTTCGACCGGGTCCGAAAACAGCTTTTCAAGCCTGTTGTACTCGTTCCTTCCAATCTCAATTATTTCGACTGAATTAATACATCGGGTGATACTTTTTGAATATTCCTTATCATTCTCAAGCAACTCTATTGCAAGATAACGTGCTGATACAATGTTCGTAAAAGCCCTGTTCTCTTCAATTTTTATTTTTGATTGTATAGCACAAATGGAATTTTCTATCTCAGTTCCGTAGTTTATATGAATATGGCGCACAACCGGTTCTCTCACCTCATAAACTTCTATTATCTTATCAAAGAGATCTTTGATTCCTTTTCCTCTTGAACTGACGGTTGGAATTACCGGCACACCCAATAATTTCCCCAAAGAAATGTAGTCCAGAATATCTCCTTTCTTCTCAAGCTCATCGTACATATTGAGAGCTATAACTATCTGGACTCCCATGTCGATTAACTGGGATGTCAGATACAGATTCCTTTCCAGGTTGGAAGCATCGACTATATTTACAACAATATCAGGTTTATTATCAAAAATATAATTCCTCAGGTATATTTCTTCCGGAGAATAACTTTTAATAGAATAGGTACCGGGCAGATCAACAATTGAAAAAGTATAACCAGATTGCTTATAACTTGCTTCTTTTGAATCAACAGTTACTCCTGCATAATTAGCAACTTTTTCCTTTGAACCTGAAGCAAAATTAAACAGAGTTGTCTTACCGGAATTAGGGTTCCCGACCAGAGCTACCTGAATTTGTCTGGTTTTCTCTAACCACGAATCATTTTCATCTTCACTTATCAGTACACCGTTTGATGATTGGTGTTCTTTTAATAGGTTGTCCTTGTCAACTTCAATAAGCTGTGCTTCGCTGTTCCTCAGTGAGATATGATATCCCATTATCTTATATTCAATAGGATCCCTAAGCGGTGCTTTCTTGATTACTTCCACTTTCTTTCCGACAACAAATCCCATTTCTGAAAGCCGTTGCCTGAATTGACCTCTCCCTTTGATCTTTAGAATTACCCCCTCTTCTCCCTCATTGAGATCATATAATGTAGTCATCGAATAGTTTCAATACTTAAGAATAACCATAGAAATGCCACAATGTTCAAAATCTTGTGATACTGTGTGCAAGGCGCCGGCAACGGGCCTCAGGCAACAGGTTTTATTCTTCCTAAGACCTCACGCTGCATGCCTCACGCCTGATACCCTCTTAATCGACCTTAACCTTAATTACAATTTTTCGAACGGGAGAATTTGCACCGTCCTTTAACCCAGGACGATGAGCATCAGAAGGGAAGAAGATAAAGAAGTTGGAGGTAGTTGCTTTGTAATTTACTACATTAGCTACAGTTACAAACTCAATATCTTTAGTTGCATCATAGGGATTAAGTACCTCTTTGACGGCTTTTAAAGGAGCAATATTCATAATCTCTTTTCCACTGATAACATATTGTATATCAATGTATTTCCTATGAGCTTCAAATTTTGCAGTCTCTTCATTTTTGCTGAGATACTCACTGACTGTTGCAAAAAGGTTATCACCATCAATATCATAACGCTTCAATTCTAATTTCGATAAATCATTGCTTTTAAGGAATTTAAATGCTTTTTCCCATCTCTCTTTATTTTTAAAATATGATATAGCAAACTCTCTTCTGTTTATCGATGCATCGGGAGATACAACCCAACCGGTAAGCCATTCTTTTTTTGAGAACCAATTATCAATTTTCTTATTGCTCCAGGTTGCAGGATCAGAAGCGCTTTTACTTCCAGTTAAACTAAAGAAACTTATCACTACCATAATACTCAAGATTAATTTTTTCATATAATTTGTATTATTAAATTTCAATACGATAAACAATTAACCCCATAGACCTGGCTAGGGGCAGGTGCAAAGATCGTAAAGATTTTTCAAATATATTACGGTGTGCCGCACCTTTGAACTCAACGATAATCCTTTTTCTACAAATGTTACGGTGCTATGCACCTTCTACATTAATAGCATGCTTCTCCCAAAATATTATTATTCTGCATATATTTTGGGTATTTGATGATGCAGCAGAGCTGTGAAAATATTTGTAGAAATACAGATGATAACCTTGATATGAGATGCAGAGCACCGTGATAACATTTCTTAGATTTTATTTACTTAAATTTACATGTCATATCAATAATAAATATTAATCAGGAAAGACAATTATGAAAAAGCTTTTAATAATTTTAATCTCATTTCTGATCATCAGCAGCGTTTATTCGCAGAGCGGTACACTCTACCAAACCGGGTTAACTGCAGAACAGAATCTCAATGCGATTGGGAATCTTGCCCGCTATTCAACCGGTGGCATCGGATTCGATACCAGATATGAAGGAATAAAAGGCAGTCCCAGATTATTCGATACACTTCTTACTTCATCTCTCAAACTTAAAGGAGAGGATTACTATATTCAACTTGAATCCAATCTTGATCTCATCGGGAACTCTTTAGTATTCATCAATCCAAAAACCGGCAAACTGCTCTCAATACCTTCCGGAATTATCAAAGAGGTAATAATAAATAATAAAGGGAAAAAGATGCTTTTCAGAACAACCAACGGCAAACGAATAGAAAAAGATATCAAGGAGGAAAAGTTTTTTCAGGTTTTAAAAGATGGTCAATATCAGTTTATTAAGCTGCCACTGAAAAAAATTATCGAGGCTGACTTTAAAGATGTTTACGGCTCTGACAGGCGCTATGATGAATATACTACCTACTACAAGTATTACATTTTGAGCTCCGACAGTTCATTTCACAGGATTCAGCTCACCAAAAAGTCGCTGGTAAAGATCTTTCCTGACAAGAAGGAATTAATCACCACGACCATTGAAGCAAAATCTTATGATAATGATGAAGAGATGGTTATTGATATTCTTGATAAACTTAGAAACTGATTCTAAGGCGATAAAAGCATAAATAAGTAAAGGTTGTATTAGTAAGCGTCATTGTTAAGGAACACGAAACAAGCAACCTGCGATTAAATAAATTCACTCAGTACTTTTATAAGATTTTTTTTGTCAAATGGCTTTGAGATGAAACCTGAACATCCGCATTCAATTGCTTTTTCCATGTCATCGGCGTAAGCTGTCTGTGCAATTATAGGAATTACAGTGTTTTTTTCACGGATTAGTTTTACAGCTGTATAGCCATCCATAACCGGCATTTTAATATCCATTAAGATCAGATCGATATTATCTGAGGAAAGACATTTTTCAACAGCTTCTTTGCCGTTACAAGCCCGGAGTATTTCTGTATTGGAACCTGAAAGAAAGTATTTTATAAGTTTGAAGTTGCTCTCAATGTCTTCAGCTACCAGTATTGTCTTTTTTACCGGGAATCTATAACCTTCCGGAACTTTCTTATCATATATGGGTTTGGTATCCACAACTGGTTTTTCATATGGAATCGTAAAGAAGAATTTTGTTCCTTTTCCGGGTTCTGATGAAACCCAGATTTTTCCCCCTAAAAGCTCTACATAAGCTTTTGAAATTGCCAATCCAAGCCCTGTTCCTTCGTAAAGTCTTGATGCCTGGCTCTGCACCTGGTAAAAACGGTCAAAGATCCTGTCATAGTACTCGGGGGGAATTCCGATACCGGTATCCGAAACAATGAATTCCAGAAAATTCTTTTTCAGATTGAATAAAATCTTTATATGCCCTTTATCAGTGAACTTTATTGCATTACTTACCAGGTTTGAAAGGATCTGAGTTAATTTTGTGCTGTCAGTAAGAATAATTGCATCGGAATCGGATAAGCCGGTTTCGCAAACCAGCTCTATTTTCTTTTCCTTTGCCAAAGTAATAAACTGATTGCATAAAGCGATAACTGATATTTTAACATTTATCTCATTTTTCATCGTCTTAACAAGGTTAGCCTCGATGTTTGAAAAGTCAACAATATCAGTGATAATTGAAAGCAGATTATTACTGCTTTGCATAATTATTTCGATGTACGATTTACGCGTCGGCTCATCAACTTCAGGTTCTCCAAGAAGCGCAGAAAACCCGACAATAGCATTCATCGGAGTTCTGATTTCATGAGAGATATTATGTAAAAATGCCGTCTTAAGTTTGTCACTTTCTTCAGCTTTTTCTTTTGCATTGATCAATTCCTTTTCATTCTCTTTCCTGTCGGTAATATCCTGGAAAATCTCGAGCATTGCCTTTTTGCCCTGGTAGATCATACCCGTATGGATAATCTCAAAAATCCTGTCGCCAAGAACTCCATGGGATTCATAAGCCTCTGTTACTCCAATTGTAATGCCTTTTATCAACGGACAATCGCTGCATTGCTTTTTATCATCCCTGTACAATTCCCAGCATTTTTTCCCGATCGCTTCTCCTCCGAAGAGTCTCAGGAAACTGTCACTCTGAAATATGACATTTCCTGTTTCATCAACGATGTCCATTCCGAAAGGTATGGTTTTAAGCAAGGATTCACTGAAGTCGAGGCTTTGCTTCAGAGCCTCTTCCGCTCTCTTTCTTGCAGTAATGACATGTCCGACACCAACGAGTCCGGTTATTTTTCCGGACTTATCCAGCAGTGGTATTTTTGAAGTCAGCAACCATATTTTTTCTCCGTTTTTGTCAACAAAGTCTTCTTCATGCTCGAAAATCGCTTTCCCCGAACTTATCACTGCTTTATCATCAGCGTAGCCGCGAAGACCTGCCTGACCCTGAAACAGCTCAATATCTGTTTTTCCGAGAACCTCATCTTCTTTCGTAAATCCAATATAGTTCACATCGGCAATGTTAGCCATAGTCTTTCTGCACTCTGCATCTTTTACATAAATTGTGTCAGGAATATGATCAATAATTGTGCGCAACATTCTGCGCTCCTGAATTAATGCTTCTTCTGCCCGTGTACGGTTGGTAATGTCAGTATCAACACCCCGGTAACCAGTTAAGTTACCTTCACTGTCAAGGATCGGAATAGCACTGGTCGAAAGAATTACCTCACGTCCATCTTTATTAAGATTGCTATTGATAAAGTTTTCAAAACTTTTTTTGCGTTTAAAATTACCCGAAGTTGCCTTTTTTAAATCTTCTCTGACTTCAGGGAGAAAGAAGTCGTAAAAATGCTTTTTATTTAAGATTTCCACGGGTTCGTAGCCCAGTATTACATTTACTTGCGGGTTTGAATATGTATATAATCCGTTTTTATCAACTTCCCAGATCCATTCACCTGAATGTTCCGATATTTGCTTAAATCTCAACTCACTCTGTTTCAATGCTTCATCCACTTTTTTACGATCGGTAATATCCTGTATAACACCAATTACCGTTACCCGTTCCCCGTCATGATCCAATACAAGTTCGGCTTTTGAATAAATTGATCTCAAGTCTCCATTATTTGCCCGCTTTATTTTATACTCCGCCTCATACGGCTCATTGTATTTTAATAACCGGTCTAAGGCTTCATCTAATATTGCCCTGTATTCAGGAAGCGGGCTCTTTTTAACAATATCGTATGAAATTTCATGTTGTTCTTTGTCGAACCCATATATCCTTAAAGCCTCGTCAGAAGCCCATATCATTTTAAGAGAAAGATCCAGTTCCCAGTTTCCGACACGGGCTATTGCCTGCGCTTTCTGCAACCGCATTTCACTCTGTTGTAGTTCCTCTTCAGCTGCTTTTTTCTCTTTTACTAATTTCTTTTTACTGATGGAATTATGAATTGCCGTTCCAAGCCGCGAAAGATTATCTTTCAGTATATAATCATCAGCTCCTGCTTTCATGCACTCAACAGCAATTTCTTCATTTATTGATCCTGTAACAAGTATGAAAGGAACTAAAGGAGCCAGTTCATTGCGAAGCAGAAGCGCTGTCATTCCATCGAACTGAGGAAGAGAATAATCGGAAATAATCAAATCAGGTTCGAAGTCATTCAGGTATTCGAGATAATCGGCTCTCTTATCTACAATAATCTTTGAAAAAGAGATTTTGTTTTTTTCAATTTCGTGCCACATTAACTCCGCATCGGAAAGGACATCTTCCACAAATAATATTTTCAATTTCCCGGCCATATCAGGTTTAGTATGTTTATGTTTAATAAGATTAATAGACAATTTGTTACGTTATCTATCAATTCAATTCTTCTTAATTCATTCGTTACCTGCATCTTTCAACTCATTTCTACTATTTCAATGCCTCATTCACAAGGAGCCAGTATAATCCAAGGCTGCTCATTGCATTCACAAACTGGTCGAAATCAACGGGTTTAACAACATAGCTGTTTACACCAAGAGCGTAAGCTTCCTTCATATCAGGTTCCTGTTTGGAGGAGGTTACAACAACAATAGGTATATGGGAAGTACGGATATCCTTTTTAACAATTTTAAGGACTTCCAGGCCGCTTACCTTGGGAAGTTTGAGGTCCAGCAGAACCACCTTCGGCGGATTGGTAAAACTCCTCTTTGCAAATTTTCCTCTGCAGAAGAAAAAATCAAGAGCTTCTGCTCCATCCTGTGCAATTAAAATACTATTTGCCAGGTTATTTTTCTTCAACGCCCGCAGGGCAAGTTCAGCATCATGCGGGTTGTCTTCCACTATAAGAATTTCGATTGCATTATAATCTTCCATTGTATATTGTTATTAGTTACTTTGTTCAATACTTTAATAATTTCTGGCGTCAGGCGTCAGGCGTCAGGCTTATTGTTTGCCTGTCGCCCGCAGCCCCTTGGCCGTTGCCTTTTATCGGCAGGCTGAAATAAAACGTTGCTCCCTTTCCTACTTCCCCTTCTGCCCAGACCTTCCCTCCATGTTTATAGATAATTCTCTGAACAATAGCAAGCCCGACTCCGTTCCCTTCAAATTCAGCTTCACTGTGCAATCGCTGAAAAACGCCAAATAATTTATGAACATATTGCATATCAAATCCTACTCCTTTATCTTTAATATAATAAGTAATCATTCCGTCTGATATACTGGAGCCAACAGAGATTTCAGAAATTTCATTTTTAGAAGAGTACTTTATAGCATTGGATAACAGATTAATCCAGACCTGACCTAACAGAGTAACATCTCCAAAGGCTTTATGTATCTTACCAATTGTGAGTTTTATTCTTTTTGTTTCAGAGGGAGAAGTCATCCCCTCAAAGACCTGTCTTACCATCTTTTTCATATCTATCTCTGATGGATTCAGGCCGCTTCTTCCAATTTTTGAAAAGCTTAACAGATCATCTATCAGCTTTCCCATCTGGGTCGCACTTGAGGATATTATCCTGCAGATCCTTTTGCCTTCATCATCCAGGATTGTCTCGTAATCTTCAAGGAGGATCTTTGTGAAGCCATGAACTGAACGAAGAGGAGCCCTGAGATCGTGGGAGACGGAATAGCTGAATGCTTCAAGCTCCTTATTTGCAGCCTGAAGCTGCCCAGTACGCAGAATTACCCGTTCCTCAAGTTCTTCATTTAATCTCTTTATCTGAGATTCTGCATTTTTGCGATCTGTGATGTTGTTTACTGCTGTCATGAAGTAGAGAGCTTTGCCATTTTCATCCCGGCGAAGGGCAGTACCTATATCTGTCCATACAACAGAACCATTTTTATGAATATACCTTTTAACAAAACGCACGGAATTTTGTTCACCGGAAAGAAGTAAATCAAGATTTTTCTGAGTCAGGTCAAAATCATCCGCGTGTGAGATTTCCTGCCATTTCCTCTTAACCAATTCTTCAGAACTATAGCCCAACATTTCACAAAAAGCCCTGTTAACATTTATCTCACCGGTAGGAAGTGTTATCGACTTCCCAATGACAGAATGGTCGAAAATATATTTGAATTTATCCTCACTTTCACACAGAGCCTCAACTATTTTCTTGCTTTCTGTAATGTCCTGAATAATAGCCAGAAAGTATTGAGGATCTCCCAAATTATTTTTTATAAGAGAAATCAGAACCTCACCCCATACAATCTGTCCATCTTTCCGAAGATAACGTTTCTGAACATGTGATCTTTCAAGCTCTCCCTTAGCAATAGCCATCATATCATCCATCCCAATCCTGATGTCTTCAGGGTAAGTTACTTCGGCGATTGTTTTTCCTATCAATTCTTCCACCCGATAACCTAAAGATTGAGAAAATGAATTATTGCAGCGCAGAAACCTTTTATCAAGCCCAACCATAACAATTCCAATAGGTGATAAATCAAATGTCTGACGGAATTTGATCTCGCTTTCACGTAATGCTTCTTCTGACTGTTTTCTTAAGGTTATAACATCAAAGACAGCCACAAAATATTCTTTTTTAGGACTATACACTGAAATTGAGAACCACATTTTCAGAGATCCCACATAAGTTTCAAAAACTTCCGGTTTACCTGTTAAAGCGACTCTGCTATATCTTTCCAACAATTCAGGATCTGCCTCCTGCATCCCCGGGATAACTTCCGAAACTTTTTTCCCTATAACATGCTTCAATCCCGTCAGCGATTCAAAAGCTTTATTCACATTAATATAAAGGAAGTCAGGTGGTTGTCCATCTGCATAAATCATCTTACAATAAGCAAATCCATTCAGCATATTTTCGAAAAGCTTCCGGAAAATTTCTTCACTCTCATGCAGTTTCTTCTTAGATTCACGAAGTGCTAATTCGTCTTTAAGTTGAAGACTGTACATCTTCGCACGCTGGCTCCAAATCCAGAATCCGAAAACAGAGGCATTTATCAGAATAAGCAAAACTATTACTATTAATATCAGAACGACATATCTTTTTATTGGTGACAAAATCTCTTCCCTGTCAACTTTAGCAACCATGAACCATGGGAAACCCGGGACACCGGATAAGTAACCTACAACAGGAACATTCCTGTAATCCATTCCTTCAAATACACCATTCTGTCCAATGGCAGCTTTTGATGCAAGCAGATTTTTTTTAGTTAAGGGCAGTCTCAGAATCAATGCAGTATTTTTTCGATGTCGTAGCTCATTAATATATAGCACACTATCTTCCTCTTTACGCAAAAGAAGTGTCTCCGAACTTTTACTGGGCGTTGGCCAGGACTGGATAAGAGGAAACAGAATCTTTTCGGGGTCAATACGAAGGATAATAACACCAAATGTTTTTGGTTTTTTACTTTCCGGATCAATGAGAGGAACCAGCAAGTCCATATAGATACTCTTAAGGGTTCCGGATCTTTTCAGGTCTGTCATTAATATCTTTTGATACCGTATAACTTCACTTAATTCCTTCCTGATGCCTTCATTTGTTATTGAATCAGAAACTGTAGCAGCTAATCTTATCTTCAACAGAGTATCAGAAAGAGCAACACTGCTATAATCATATTCAGTATAAAGAGATTTCATCCATTTTGTAAGCTCTGTTTTTAGCCCGGGCTCATTTTCATTCCCTAAATACAGTTTAATTTGCTTCAATAACGGTTCATTGTCTCTGATAACTGCAGCATTTCCAAGCCTTTCGTCGTGCCACCGGACTATCTGTCTGATTTTCAGTGAGGCAACGGCTGAAAGGTTATTTTGATATTCTGAGAAAATCCGGGTTTGTTGCAATTTGTAATAATTTATGCCCAGCAGAATAATAGCGGCTGAGAAACAAAGGAATATTACCACCAGTTTCCAGGGAATGGTTTTCTTAAGCTCAGGATTAATCTTAAATTCTGACATCCAAATAATTTAAATTGTATTTTTATGTATACTTATTAAAATATGTAATTAATAAAATGTACGACCAAAAACTTGCTTAATTATCCGGAGTTTTAAACCCGGACTCTGGTTATAAAAGAAAAATTTGTTCCAACCATCAGTTTTTACAAGATAAGCAATTGGTGGACAATTTATTATAGGTAAAATACTGATAATCATGTAGGTGTTTGGACTACAAAAAGGGTGCCTAATGACTTAAGTTGCTCAGTGGCTGAGAAGATTAGGATGAATTCATTTCTGCCCTGTAATTCCTTCGATTATAGCATATCTGATAAGGTCAGCAGTTGTATGAAGTTTTAGTTTTTTCAGTAGTCTTTCCCTGTATGTACTTATAGTTTTTGGACTGAGATTCAATTCCGCAGCGATCTGGACAATTTTGTTTCCCTCTGCTAACAGACGCAAAACATCAAGTTCTCTTTGAGAAAGTAACTGATAAAGTGGCTTTTCAGAATCAGATATTAAGCTTTCAGCGAGTCTTTCAGCCAGTGAGGCTGTTATATATCTTTCTCCCCTTGAGACTTTAATGATTGCAGATATAAGTTCCTCGGGGGCACTGGCCTTTGTCAGATATCCTGATGCTCCGGACTTTAGCGCTTTAATAGCATACATCTCCTCCGAATGAATACTTAGTATAAGAATAGCAATAGATTGCTGAGTCCTTTTTATCTGACTTATCAGATCAAGACCACTCCTGCCCGGTAGAGAAATATCCAGCAGTATAACATCAAACAAATGTTCTTCAAGTCTTTCGAATAACTCCTTCCCGTTACTGGCTTCCTGTATAAGACTTATTCTTTCGTCATCTTCAAGAATCTGCCGGATACCTCGTCTAACAACAGGATGATCATCTGTAATAAGCACTTTAATCATTGTTCATCTCATGTATTAATGGAACTATAACTTCTATCCTGGTTCCTGATCCGCGTTCACCCCTGAAAGTTATTTTGCCCTGAACTGACTTGACCCGTTCTTTCATACCGGCTATTCCCATCGATCTCAAAGAGTCAACTTTGCTTTTTTCAATCCCGCACCCATCATCTTCTACCAGCATCTTAATTTTTTTCTTCAGGATACGCAAGTTTACTTCAACTATCGAGGCTCCGGAATGACGCGCTATATTTGTCAGAGATTCCTGAAGTATCCTGTAGATTATTAATGAAGGCCGGTCTTCAAGAACAAATTCTTCAGGTTCACTTATCTGGTTCCTCTCGTTCTCCCTTACATCCACCAGATGCTCATTCAGCTTCTCGAGCAACTCTTTTGAGTTTCGAAGCTCCTCTTCCATCTTCTTTTGTTCTGTAATATCACGGGCTGCTGCGAAAACACCCTGAACTTCACCGGCTTCATTCCTGAAAAGTGTGGCATTATATAAAACAGCTATTTCGCGGCCACTAGTATGAATAATTGTCAAGGGATAATCCTTCACTACCCCCTTTGAAAAAACTACGTTGTATCCCTCTTTTGCTTTGTCGGACTCTTTAAAATAATCAGCGAAGTCGCTGCCGATCAGTTTATTCCTCTTAATACCAGTGATCTGCTCAGTAGAGAAGTTCACATCCGTGATTTTACCATCTTTACTAATTGTTACCAGAGGATCAAGGCTTGCTTCAATCAGATTCCTGGCATAAAGCGATGCAGGGCGTATTTTTTCTTCCGCCTGCTTTCGTTCGGCGATATCTTTCGAGTATGATGTTTTTAATGCTTCAGTCTCCTGCTGCAATTTCTGCAATTCCTTTATGAGTTCGGCTTTGGTTTTAACCTGGTAATTCATTATTCCTTAGTTTTCAAATTACCTCATATTCATATTCAGTTCACCGTTTTTCTACTTTCCCGAAATATTATTTTAAACTATAGATCCTAAGAAGTCCCGGTCAGTTTGATCCTAAAATGTAAGTAGAGCAATTTAAACCTTTTTTTGGATTTCATTTTATTAAAATTTAAATTTACATACTGCAGCTATAACGATTTAATACAAAAAACCATGAAAAAAGTAAATTTGATAATCAGTGTAATAGCTACACTCTTTATTTTCTGCTCGACAGAATCCTTTTCTCAGGACTGGCCACAATGGCGCGGTCTAAACCGTGACGGTAAAGTTACAGGATTCAAAGCGCCTGCCACATGGCCTACTGAACTTAAACAGGAATGGAAAGTTACCGTAGGGTTTAGTGATGCAACACCCGTACTTGCAGGCAAAAATATCTACCTGAATACCCGGCAGGGTGATCAGGAGGTTGTACTCTGTCTTGAAGCGGCAACAGGGAAAGAACTGTGGAAAAACACATATCCTTCAATGGCTGTTACAGGGCCATCGGCTTCACAACATCCGGGTCCAAGAGGTACACCTGCAGTTTCAAACGGGAAAATAGTAACATTCGGAGCCTCAGGTATCCTGTCGTGCCTCGATGCTGCAACCGGGAAACTGCTATGGAGAAAAGATAATCCCACAAATGCTTTTCCGGCTTTCTTTACCGGAACCTCTCCAATCATCATTGACGGAGTGTGTATTGTCCATATCGGGAAAAAGGATGATGGACAGGTGGTTGCCTATGACCTGAACTCAGGTAATGAAAAATGGAAATGGTCAGGTGATGGTCCTTCCTACTCATCTCCATCGGTTATGACTCTTGAAGGGAAGAAACTTCTGATAGTGATCACAGAAAAAAACATTATGGCTCTCAGCTTAGCCGACGGTAAGCTGCTCTGCCAGAGCGCAACTTCTGTTCAACAGAGATTTTATAACTGCGTCAGTCCGTATATTGACGGACAAACGATTTATTTAACAGGCCAGGGTACCGGAATGAAAGCAATTAAGGTTGAGAAATCAGGTAATGAATACATTACAAAGGAAATCTGGAGCAATCCCGAAGTCGGTGCAAAATGGAATACTCCCGTTCTTAAAGATGGATTTCTATATGGTTTCACAGATCAGAAAAGAATCTATTGCCTGAATACAGCAACCGGACAAACAGCCTGGATCGATAATGTAGTCAACAGTGATTTTTCGACAATGGTGGATTGCGGTTCCGTAATCATTGGTTTAACAAGTACCGATAACCTTATTGTTTTGAAACCAGACGGAAAAGCATATTCCGAAGTAGTCAAATATAAAGTCTCCGATACACCAATCTATGCATTCCCTGTAATCTCCGGGAACAGCTTTTATATAAAGGATGCTGAAAGTCTGATGTTGTATAAGATTAACTAGATTACATAGCCTCTCTCCAAAAGGGCAGGGTCATGCCATGGCATGACCTTGGGAGCGGGGGACGGGAGGGGGTGAGGCAATTATCTCTCTCCCCTCATAAATTCACCTTTTGAGTTAGTTAAAAGATTCTTAGTCAGATAAGAGACTCCTGAACCTATTGCAGCAATGACTACTGGTTTGATAGTTATCCAGTTAATAGTACCTTCATTTGCAATAAGCTGGTAGAATCCTGTAAGGAAAGTACAAAATATAACCACAATCAATCCTTTAATAAAATCACGGCTGTTAAGTCTCAGGAATTTAGATCTCATTGTTTCTAATTTTTCAGACAGACATCATTTTATACCAAATTTACATCATAAAATTATTAAGATCAAGGAACAGTGATTAAATTTAAAAAAAGCCGCAAGCTGCAAACCCCGAACCGCAAAACGGATTTTCCTACCAGACCTTCTCCATGAGGAGTATATTCCTCAGGTCGTTCGGAGAAATATTTTCCCTGATCTCCCCGGTATCGACAACTGAAATGAATCCGGACTCTTCAGAAATGACCACTATGAGCGCATCAGAATGCTCGGACATTCCAATTGCAGCCCTGTGCCGCATACCGAAACGAGGAGGTAATGTGACCTGGTCTGTTGTCGGCAAAGGGCATCTGGCTGCAAGAATCAAACCTCCTTCAATAAGAACGGCCCCATCGTGTAATGGCGTATTCTTGAAGAAAATTGTTTCGAGCAACTCTGCACTAATCTGAGCCTTAAGCACCTCACCTCCTTCGGAAAAAATATCAAGACTGCTTTTTCGACCAATTACTATCAGGGCACCTGTTTTCCTGGAAGCCAGTCTTTCACACGCTTTGACAATTTCTTCAGCTTCCCTGGGACTACCTGGCTCTTTCGTGACCAATGAGAAAAACCTGCTGAATGAAAATCTGCTGCTTGTAATATACTTGTTCCCGATAACAAGTAAAAACCTCCTTACCTCTTGTTGAAAAACAATTATTAAAGCAATTACACCAACGCCTATCACCTGTCCGAGTAAAGCACTTATAAGCTCCATATTCAATGCTTTTACAACCAGCCAGAACAGGTAGATAAAAAATATTCCAAGAAAAATGCTGAAAGCAGCTGTACCTCTGATAAGTCTGTAAAGCTGGAAAAGTATCAAGGCTACAAGGACAATATCAATTATATCAAGCACGGTTATATGAAATGGCATAGGCTAAAAAAATTATTTTCTAAATTATAGAAACATTCTGAATCTGTAACTAAATAGTCCGAAGTCTGGAGACCGAAGTCCGAAGATTTTCATTATAGATGACTTCTGACTTCCGACTTCCGGTTTCCGACTCATTGTTTAATCCTAAAGCTTTTAATCTTTTCAATTAATTTTATAGTTTGCACTGCTTCCCTGACATCATGTACCCGCAGAATATCAGCCCCATTAACCAGTGCAACAGCATTCATTGCAGTGGTTCCATTAAGAGCCTCGTCTGCAGTAATGTTTAGCGTTTTCCAGATCATCGATTTACGCGATACACCAACCAGTACCGGTAATCCAACTATTGAAAAATCACCCAGCCTCCGAAGCAGTTCAAAATTATGATCAACCGTTTTCCCGAATCCGAATCCCGGATCGATAATAATATCCTTCACTCCCGCTGACTTAAGTTTGAATATTCTCTCCCCCAGCCATTTCAGAATATCAGCAACAACATCTTCATAAACCGGATTATCCTGCATTGTACCTGGATCTCCCTTCATGTGCATCATAATATAGGGTACATTCAGATCCTCTATAATTAAAAACATTTTACTGTCCGCATCACCTCCTGAGATATCATTTATCATGAGGGCTCCGCATTCAACGACTGCCTCCCGAGCGACATCAGCCCTGAAGGTGTCAACCGATATTATTGCTTCCGGGATTTCCCTGTTTATCAGCTTAATAGCCTTTAAAACTCTGTTACTCTCTTCTTCTTTGGAGATATCTTTTGCCTTCGGACGTGATGAGTATCCTCCCACATCAAGTATATCAGCCCCATATTCAAGCATCCTGATTGCCACTCTAAGTATCTCTTCATCTGTATTATAGCGGCTACCCTTATAGAAAGAGTCGGGTGTAATATTTATAATTCCCATCACCTTCGGAATCTCAAGATCAAGCAGTTTCCCCCCTGTGTTAATATATCGCGGCTTTCCGGGTAGCATAATATTTATGATTAGCCGAAATTAACGAAATTTGCAATAAACCAAACATACATTTCCATCTTTGCCCTATGGTTATTACATTTGTACTTGTTGAAATCAATTAAATGATGAAGCTTTTAGTTATCGAAGGGGTTGACGGTGCTGGTAAATCAACACAGATTAAATTGTTAAAAGACTTTTTTTCAAAAAAAGGATATAAATGTGAATATCTGCATTTTCCCAGAACAGATACACCATATTTCGGTGAGTTGATCACAAGGTTTTTAAGAGGTGAATTTGGTTCACTGAATGAGGTCGACCCATATCTTATTGCAATGCTCTATGCAGGTGACAGAAAAGATGCTTCAGCGATGATAAACAATTGGTTATCAGAAGGGAAGATTGTCCTGTTGGACAGATATGTTTATTCAAATATTGCTTATCAGTGTGGCAAACTGAATGAAATACCGGCTCAGCATCAACTTATGAACTGGATACTTTCACTCGAGTTTACACATTTTGCAATTCCGAAACCTGACCTTAATGTTTTTCTTGATGTGCCCCTTGTTTTTACAGAAAGGAATCTGGCAAATGCCAGAACCGGGGATGACCGGCATTATCTTAACGGGACAAAGGACATCCACGAAGAGAGTATGCTGTTTCAGAAAAAAGTCAGGGATATTTATCTGAGAATTTCAGAATCGGAAGACCGGCTGGCAGCTGTTGATTGCAGTAACAAAAATGGGGAGATGCTGACACCTTCTGAAATATTTGATCTTATTATTAAATTATTCAAAGAAAGAAAGCTAATCTGAAATGAAGATAATCAGGAATGTCAGCAGGATCATTATTGGCCTCGTTTTTATCTTCTCGGGAACAGTCAAAGCAATTGATCCTCTTGGTTCAGCTTATAAATTTCATGACTATTTTCAGGCATTCAATATTGGTTTTCTTAACAGCCTGAGCCTGCCACTGGCAATATTTTTGTGTACGGCTGAATTTATTGTGGGTTTCTCTATCCTTACAGGGTTAAGACAGAGAACAGCCATATGGGGTGCTCTGATTGTGATGGTCATCTTCACTCCTCTCACCCTTATTCTGGCATTGACAAATCCGGTTTCCGATTGCGGATGTTTCGGCGATGCAATACATCTTACAAACTGGCAGACCTTCGGAAAGAACATAGTGTTGATTACATTAGCAATAGTCCTCTACTCAGGGAGGAAACATGTTAAACAACTCTTTGGCAGAACATTTGAATGGGTTATCATAACAGGTGCTGTTATAGTATTCATTCTCTTTTCTCTTGCCAACCTGAGGTATCTCCCTGTCATCGATTTTCTCCCGTATAAAAAAGGAGTAAAAATTGCTGATCAAATGGTCATTCCTCCCGGAGTTTCAGCAGATGAGTACCGGACGACTTTTGTTTATGAAAAGAACGGGATTAAAAAGGAATTCAACCTTAATAATTATCCTGGCAATGATTCGACCTGGAAGTTTGTTGACCAGAAATCTGTTTTGATTAAAAGTGGATATAAACCACCGATCCACGATTTCATTATTACTTCACTGAATGGAGAGGATCTTACTCAAAAAGTATTATCATATCAGGGTTATTCAGTTTTGATGATCTCTAAAAAACTCCTTGAAGCAGGATCCAAACATCTGACTGAAGGGATTGAACTTGGTAAATATTGCATGGCGAGAGGAATTAACTTTTATATTCTCACTTCTTCAGGAACAGATGAGGTGAGAAGTTATAACAACGGGTTGGAGTTCTGTTCTGTTGATGAAACTACATTAAAAACCATGATAAGGGCAAATCCGGGATACATTTTGCTGAAAGATGGAACAATTCTCGGGAAATGGTCGTGGTCAAATGTTCCGGAAGAGGAGTGGTTTAGCAGACAAATAAAACATTAGACCATCCAATCTCAGTGCACTGATTAATTATGTACCTTTAAATAGAATTACAATTTAAAACATCGAATTTTATGAGAAAGAAGATTGTTGCAGGCAACTGGAAAATGAATATGGATCTGGCAGAAGGCCTGAAGTTTGCAGGATCAATTGAGAAGTATTTTAAGGAAAAACCTTCCGATAAGGCGTTAGTAATTTTATGCCCGCCATTTATTCACCTGGCAGGTATGGCAGAAATTCTTAAGCACGGAAAGGTAGCCCTTGGTGCACAAAACTGTGCAGCAGAAGCATCCGGAGCATATACTGGTGAAGTCTCAGCCTGGATGGTCAGGAGTACAGGTACCCAATATGTCATAATCGGACATTCTGAAAGAAGATCCTATTATCATGAAGATGATAAGCTTCTGAATAAAAAGACATTACTTGCAATAAACAGTGGATTAAAAGTCATTTATTGCTGTGGAGAGGTATTAAAGGAAAGGGAAGCAGAACAACATTTCCTTATTGTCAGGAGACAACTGGAAGAGGGATTATTCAGTCTGACCCAGGAACAGTTGGATATGATCGTTATTGCTTACGAACCCGTATGGGCTATTGGTACCGGTTTAACGGCTACACCCGATCAGGCTCAGGAGATGCATAAATATATCCGTGACCTTGTCAAGGAGAAATATGGCAACGATTGCGCTAAAAAGCTTCCTATCCTGTACGGTGGCAGCTGCAAACCTTCAAATGCTGCTGAGATTTTCTCTAAACCGGATGTAGATGGTGGTCTGATAGGTGGTGCAGCTCTTAAGAAAGAGGATTTCATAGCGATAGTGGAAGCAATGTAGGATTGCCCCCTGTCCCGCCGAAGCGGGACATCCCCCTAATGGGGGACTAATTCGGTAGTTCTAGATAATTACTTCAAAAATAGAGAATTAATCCCGCCTAAGCGGGAGCAGGGGGGCAAGGGGGTTAAAAAAGGGCGGTAAAAAACGGGAAGTAGAAAGGGTTATTAATATCTGATTTTCATGTTAAAGAAGTTGGCAATTCTGATTCTGATCATACTTGTGGTATCTTGTACTATAGTGCATTCCCAGACCAAATCGGCATTTTCAGGAGATCCTACAAAATTCAGGACTGAACTTAAAGCTTTTATGGGACCGAACCTTAATCCTGAACAACTTGCTAATCTAAACAAATTCCTGGTGAGATGGGATAGCACTGCTTTCAGCAATGAAATCAAGGAGAAGATAATTAATATTTCCAGCCAGCTCTCTGCCAGGCAAATGCGGCCTGCTCCCCACTTTAATGATTTTCTTGTTACACTTAATTATCTCATCGATTATAATCGTGATATTCCTTTTGCCACAATCTGGCTTAAAGGAGTAAGTGAAATTGCTTTCAGTCAGAAGTTTACAAACGATAACATTGATAAATATTTTAAGAGTAGCAGCTCGATGATAAAAGAGAATGTCTTATTTGAATCGGGGAGTGTTAAATGGAAAGTAAAAAACAATACCCTTAAATTCTTACACGATACTGCTATTTATGTTTCTCTATCGGATGCTACCCTTACATGTTATTCACAAAAAGACAGTACTGAAATTTACAATGTAACCGGAGTATATTTTCCTGAGACTCAACAATTCAAAGGTACAAGGGGTGTAGTTACATGGGAAAAAGCCGGATATTCCCGAAAAGATGTTTTTGCTGAACTGACTGATTATTACATCAGTATGACAAAAAGCAGCTTTACGGTTGATTCCGCCCGACTTACACATAATATCTATTTTAAAGAACCGGTTTTAGGATCACTCGAAGACCGGGCAATAAGCTTCACCAGCAGGGAAAAAGCAAATTATCCTCGTTTTGAAACATACACTAAGGAATTCAAGATTAAAAATATATATAAAGGGGTCAATTATGAAGGGGGACTCAATTTTGAAGGAGCCAATGTAAAAGGAACCGGTAAAAATGCTTTTCCTGCGAAGATCACTCTTTTCAGAAATGATACTCTTTATCTTAAAATAAGTTCAAAAGAATTTCTCTTCTCGAAAACAGGCCTGACAAGTCAGGAGGCTGCTATGTCGCTTTATCTTGATAAAGATTCTATCTACCATACCAACCTGGGATTTTCGTATTTTACTGAAACCAGGCAGGTAAACCTGTTCCATACTAATAATCCTGTATCGAAGAGCCCCTATTATGATTCATTTCACAATCTCGACATGTATTTTGAATATCTGTCATGGAATATGAATGATTCGAAAATTATCCTTTCACGTGCAAGAGGTGCCTCACTGGGCCGCGCACAATTTGAATCTGCCTCTTTCTTCAATTCAGAATATTTTTTACAATTAATGGGTCTCGATGATTACCATCCTCTAAACCGTCTGACAAAATTTGCCGAATGGTTTTATTCCCAGACATTTCCGGTTTCTGAATTTGCCAAATGGCTGGACAAATCTGTCGAATCAGTCACAGGTTTGTGCATCGATATGGCCATCAAAGGTTTTGTTTTCTATGATCGTGTAAATAATGAAGTTACCATAAAGAAAAAAACCAAAGATTTTCTCGATTCTTACGGGAAGAAGAAGGACTATGATATTCTGAACATATTGAGTGAAACAAAAGCTCCTGTTGATAATGCAATTCTCAACATGAAAAATTTCAGATTAACTGTAAATGGAGTTACGAGTGTCCTTCTGAGTGATTCCCAGAAGGTTGCAATATATCCGTATGAGAAACAACTTGTAATCGGAAAGAACAGAAGTATCAATTTTGACGGCATAGTTGAAGCTGGTCTGTTTACAGTATATGGTCATGAATTCTCATTCAGTTATGATACTTTTAAGATCAGGCTTCAAAAAATAGATTCAATTAAAATCTCTGTTGAAACTGAAAAGAAGGATAAACTTGGGAATCCGATTATTAAAAATGTAGACAATCTTATTCAACTTGGAGCTGCAGAGCTTTATATCGATAATCCGGATAATAAATCAGGATTAAAAAGCCTTAAACAGTATCCGATTATCAATGCAACAACTTACTCATATATTTTCTATGATAAAATACCAGGTCTCGAAGGTGTATACAAACAAAAAGACTTCTTTTTCAAAGTTGATCCTTTCACTTATGAAAACATAGATCATTATACCAATCAGGATATGAATCTTTCCGGAGAATTTGCAGGAGGAAATATCCTCAAACCAATGAGGCAATATCTTGTAATACAGGAAAACAACTCATTGGGTTTTAATATGACTATTCCACCGGAAGGAATCGAAGTCTATGGAAACAGGGGTATATTATATGAATCTCTTAGCCTGAGCAACAAGGGACTTATCGGAAGCGGTACCTTAAAACACTTAACTTCTACCTCAAAGTCAGAAGAATTCAAATTCTTTCCTGATTCAATGATCACCCGGGCTTCGACTTTTAACCTTGAAAAAGACGGATCCGGACTATACCCTATTCTTTCGGGCCAGGATGTTGCAATTAAATGGCTGACTCAGAAAGATGAATGGATCGCAACTAATTCAACAGGCAAGACTTTTAATATGTTTGGGAATGGAACTATGCTCGATGGCAAATTGTCTCTGTCGCCTGCAAAACTTAACGGGACAGGAATCATTAGCATGCCCGATTCAAGGATCACTTCAAATTTATTCAGTTTTACATCGAATGCTATAAAAGCTGATACTGCAGATTATAATCTGAAATCGACTACCACCAGCGGATACTCCTTTATTGCTGAAAATGCAAATACCGAAATCGATTTTGATACAAAGCTGACACATTTCAGGTTGAATACTGATTCTTCAGTAGTGAAATTTCCTGAAATTCAGTATATCTGTACAATGACTGATTTTACATACAACATGGAAGACAGGGTGCTTAATATGGAGCAAAAAGGGAAGTCGAGTACTGCCTTATTAACTGTTGATAAGCTTCTGAAGCTCGACTTTGCCCAACTTGATAAACCAACCTTCTTTGCTACAAATAATTTATCTGACACGGTAGCTTTTACATCTTGGAAAGGAAGCTATCACCTTGATCAGGAATACATTGAAGCGGAAAACATAAATTATATTCATAGTGCTGATGCACTCATTCAACCTGAAAACGGTAAGATAGTAATCAACCGGAGAGCAAAGATCCAGCAGATGCAGAATGCTATTATTGCTGTGAATAACAAGCATATATTACATTCGGCAAAAATTGACATTGAATCAACCAAACGGTATACCGGCAGTGCCATTTACGACTATATTGATGAAAACAAGGCAATACAGTTTATTAATTTTCCGGTATTGGCAGTTGATACATCAACAACAAACGCCAGAGGCTACATACCTGCTTCCCAAAAATTCATGTTAAGCCCTGCATTCTCCTTTGCCGGTGATGTTGCTCTGTCAGCAAGGGCTGATCTTCTCACCTTTACGGGTGCTGCAGGAGTATTACATAATTGCAGCACAATTAAAAGCTACAATATTAAGTTCAAATCAACTATCGATCCGAAAAATGTTATGATCCCCGTCAGCGATAAACCCAGGGATATCAATGATAATCTTGTTTTTTCAGGATCGTATATAAATACCGATTCCATCCATATTTATCCGACATTCCTTTCAGAACAAAAATCCTGGGCCGATGTAGCACTGGTTAATTCAAATGGTTGGTTATATTATGAGAAAAGCAAAGGACGGTATTTGATTGCTTCCCGTGAAAAGCTGGCTGATCCTGCTCTGCCTGGTAATTTGATTGCTTTCGACAAGAACTTCTGCGTACTGTCGGGAGAGGGAAATATTAATTTAGGTGCGAAACTTGACCTGGTTAAATTTACCAGTTCGGGCAAAGTAATTCACGCTCTTGATTCAGGTAAAATTGACATAAATGCGATACTTGCTCTGGATTTCCATTTCTCCGCTGAAGCTCTCAGGGTCATGGCTGATGAGATAAGACTGATGCCTTCCCTTAAACCTGTAAATCTGAATACCGATCTGAATAACAAGGGAATGAAAGATCTTTTGGGAGAAAATGTTGCAGCACAATTAAAGGAAGAGATGGATCTGTTTGGCTCCACCAAAAACCTGCCGAAAGAGTTTACTTTCGAACTTCTTCTTAATGATGTAAAACTATTCTGGAACGAAGCCACTTCATCGTTTCGGTCGCGCGGCAAAATCGGTATCGGATTCATTGGTCCGCAACCTGTAAATGTTTATGTTGACGGTTATATTGAAATTCAGCGCAGACGGTCGGGCGATATGATCGATATCTACCTGAAAGCTGATCAAGCCACATGGTACTATTTCTCATATTTCAAAGGTGTTATGATGACACAGTCGGGTAATAACAACTACAACACAATTATTGCCAAGACTAAGCTTAATGAAAGAAAACATTCCGAGTCTACTACAAAAGTACCTTATACGTATATGATCGCAGTTGAAGACCGGCTTGGCAAGTTTCTTCAGAGGATGTCGGATGATAAACCCGAAGATAATTCCGGAAACCTTGATGGACTTATAAAGTGATCTTGCCCCTCTCTCCCAGCTCGATCAGTTCAAGGTCATGGATCCTTTTTCCATCAATCTGAAACCTCATCATTGTCATATATTTATGAAAACCATTATATCCTGCTGCACCGGGATTCATATATAAAAATCGGGCTTTTTTATCATACATAACCTTCGCTACATGCGAATGCCCGCAAATGAAAAGATCAGGAGGGTTTTTACTTAAAGCTGCTGATACTTTCCGGTCATAATGCCCGGGTGTTCCTCCAATATGGGTGAGCCATACCCTGATTTCATCAACCATAAAAATCAAATTTTCTTTATAAACTGATCTTACGAGAGCATCGTCTATATTGCCGTATACAGCTTTCAAAGGTTTGAACCCTGCAAGCTTATCTGCTGTTTCAATATTACCTATGTCACCTGCATGCCATATCTCATCGCACTCAGCAAAATGATCAAAGAGCCTGGGATGTATCCATCCGTGTGTGTCCGAAAGAAGACCAATCTTCATATTCAGGAATTTAATATGGTTCGCAAATATAAGTTCAAATTGCCTAATTTTGTACAAATTGATTATTATGCAGATATTTTACGCACCTGATATTGCAGGAGATACTTACACACTGGACGAAAAAGAGTCCAAACATATTATCAGAGTTTTAAGAATGATAAAAGGCGCGGATGTCAGGTTGATTGACGGCCAGGGAAACCTGTATGAGGGGATCATCAGCGATCCGGACCAAAAAAGATGTACTATAAAAGTTACAGGAAGAATCTATGATTTCGAAAAAAGAAATTACAGACTTCACATTGCGATTTCTCCATTAAAGAATCCTGAACGATTTGAATGGTTTGTTGAAAAGAGTGTTGAAATAGGCATTGACGAAATCACTCCCCTTGTATGCAGGAACACTGAAAAACCTGGAATAAAGTCTGACAGAGTTAATAATCTGATAATCTCAGCGATGAAACAATCTCTCAAAGCAACCAGAACAGTCCTGAACGACACCTGCAATTTCAAAGATTTTATCAAAATGGATTTGAAAGGAATCATGATGATTGCACACTGCGACAACTCCATTGAAAGAACAAAGATATCTGATGTATATTCTAAAAATGAAAATGCAGTAATACTTATAGGGCCGGAAGGTGATTTTAGTAAAGAAGAAATCGATTCAGCAATTAAAAGTAAATTTTCACCTGTTCATCTTGGTCCAAGCCGGCTGAGAACAGAAACGGCAGGTGTTGCGGCCTGCCATTCCATTTACTTCTTAAACCAGTAAAACAGTCGCTATCTGGCCATAAAGTTAATTACCTCCCCGATTTCTTTCATTGGAACTTTATACAATTCGGTGTACTTGCATTTCTGGCATGAAACATAAGTAAATCTCCTGTTGTGATATTCGAACAATCTGGTCCAAAAGCTGCCTATTGTCCACATTTCACCAATTTCGTACTGTTTGTTACCGCATTTCGGGCAGGTATATTTTAATATCTGGTTCATGATTCCTCCTTTTTAATATTTTCTGAGTTTGCTTTGGATCTTCCGGACTTCCTCAGTGCCTGATCAAGTATATATTCAATCTGACCATTAGTGCTGCGAAATTCATCAGCAGCCCATTTTTCCAATGCTTTCAGCTTCTCGGGATCGATCCTGAGAACAAATGGTTTTTTTTCACTCATCTTAAGTATGCAAAGTTCCGGTGTTTACAACAGGTGTAGCATCTTTATCACCACAAAGAACGACCATCAGGTTGCTGACCATCGCTGCTTTTTTCTCCTCATCGAGAGTTACTATTTTTTTAACGGAGAGTTGTTCCAGAGCCATCTCAACCATCGAAACTGCACCCTCAACAATTTTAAATCTTGCCGATACAACCGCCGAAGCCTGTTGTCTTCTAAGCATCGCATTTGCTATCTCTTCAGCGTAGGCAATGTAGTTGATTCTGGCTTCAATGACTTCAATTCCACAAATCTGCAGTCTTTCCCTTATCTCTTTTTCAAGTTCATTGTTTACCTCTTCGCCTCCACTTCTGAGAGCTATTACAGCTTCATGGTCCTCAAAATTATCATAGGGATATAAACCTGCAAGTTTACGAAGGGCAGCATCGCTTTGAACTAATACAAAGTGCTGATAATCATCAACATCAAAAACTGCATTGTATGTCTCGGCAACTCTCCAGACCAGCACCAGTCCAATTTTAATTGGATTACCTATCTTGTCATTAACCTTAATAGGTTCACTATTAAAATTCCGTGCCCTGAGGGATATCTTCCTTTTAATATAAAAGGGGTTTACCCAGAAAAATCCATTTTCCCTTATTGTACCTTTATAAGCACCGAACAAAATCATAACACACGATCCGTTTGGATCAACCACTGTGAATCCAACGAGGGTAAATATAAAAAGCAGTGTGAGAATTGCTCCCAGCCAGATTATCTCATAAGCGAATCCGGCAATTGCTCCGCCAAGTAATAAAATTGCCACCAGCAGAGCCAGATAACCCGAAACGGGTTTTACAGTAAATTCTTGTTTCATAGGATATGATATTATATTAATATCACAAAGATATTACTTTAGTTTTAAATAATCAAAAAAAACACAGGATTTTTTCCTGTGTCCGTTAATATTTTTATAGCCCTTTTCGGATCTTCTCAAAAAGCTTTTTAGTAAACAACTTCCTTGATGAACCATTTATCAGGTTTAGAAAGGCAATCACCTCATCGTATTCAGGCTTTATACCCCATGCATCTTCGAAAAGATCGATATTATTAACTTTGATTTTGTGATATGAAATAAAAGGAGCAAAATTTAATTTTATTGTAGTCATTTCCGTTTCATTTATAAACGGTCTAAACGAAGTATTATTGTCTGATTACCAATTTAATGAGAGACTGATTTTTCCCTCCTCCATCATTTTCCGCAAATTAAGGAGCGCATATCTCATGCGGCCGAGAGCCGTGTTAACGCTGACTTTGGTTATAGCGGCTATCTCCTTAAAGCTTAATCCTGCATAATGCCTGAGGATTATCACTTCCTTCTGGTCTGCAGGCAGATTGTTGACCATCTTTCTTACGTCTTTATGTATCTGTCGCTTTATCATATCATCTTCAATATTGTCTTCAGCAATTTTTTTTGAATTAAATAGATCAGATTCATAGTCGTCGTTAGAAATAGTATTCATCTGCTTAATTCTACGAAAATGGTCAATAATCAGATTATGAGCAATACGCATTACCCAGGAGATAAATTTCCCATTATCGGAATACTTGCCGTTTTTAACAGATTGAAAAACCTTAATGAAGGTATCGTGTAAGATATCTTCGGCAAGTGTAATATCACGTATATAACCTCTTATATATGAGAATACCTTGTTCTTATTCGTGCTAATTAGTTGTTCGAAGCATGACTGCACATTATTTATGGAACCCGGTTTTGGTTTGACTAATAATATCTGTTTCATGGCTAATGATATTAATTTAATATCACAAAGATATTATTTTAAATCGGTTCTGCCAAAAAAAACACAGGATTCTTTCCTGTGTCCTTTCTGAATTTTTAAACTTTTTTCCTGATCTTCCTGATCAGGCACGTTGTCAAACATCTCTCCGGAACCGGATTTATCTGCCGGAGTAGTTCAATCACATCCCAGTATTCAGAGTTTAAACCCCACGCATCTTCAACAAGATCGATGTCTTTAACTTTGATATCCTGAAATGTAATAAAAGGAGTAGAAATTAATACCATAGGCTTCATGTTTTCTGTTTATGAGAAAACGGTCTGCCTGTAATTAATATTGTTTAATTCTAATTTAAAGTCAGACTTATTTTTTTCTCTTCCATTATTCGCCTCATATTAATGAGGGCATATCTCATCCTGCCGAGAGCTGTATTTATGCTCACCCCTGTTATATCAGCAATCTCTTTAAAGCTCAGATCTGCATAATGCCTCAGGATAACCACTTCCCGCTGGTCGTCTGGCAGACTGCTTATCATATTCCTTACATCTTTATGTATCTGATGTTTAATTATATCATCCTCAACATTGTCTTCAGCAAACCTTTTTGAATTGAAGAGATCAGATTCATAATTATCATTCGATATTGTATTCATCTGTTTTATTCTGCGGAAATGGTCAATAATAAGGTTATGAGCAATACGCATCACCCAGGAAATAAATTTTCCATTATCGGAGTATTTCCCTGCTTTTACAGATTGAATTACCTTAAGGAAGGTATCCTGGAAGATATCTTCAGCCAGAGCCTGATCGCGTATATAAAGACTTATATATGCGAAAACTTTGTTTTTATGACGGTGGATTAGCTTTTCAAAGCATGACTGCTCACCTCTTATAAACCTCTGAATCAGTTCATAATCGGAAATCACTTTATTCATAACTCTCTCTTTAAATTAACTAGAGTAGAGATATTCTATAGGCAGTCTGATATTAGTTAGTAAACATTCGTAATACAAAGAAAGCAATTTTTTTAATTTGAAAGTATTACTTTTGCGGATTAACAGAATTTTAACACAATTTATAAAAGATCAGGTATGGAGGGTTTTATTGAAATCAAGGGGGCCAGGGTCCATAATCTGAAAAACATCAGTCTTAAAATTCCCAGAAATAAACTTGTTGTAATAACCGGGGTATCAGGATCGGGAAAATCTTCGCTTGCTTTCGACACTATTTATGCGGAAGGACAGAGAAGATATGTTGAGAGTCTCTCATCTTACGCCCGTCAGTTCCTTGGAAGGATGAATAAACCTGAGGTTGATTTCATAAACGGGATCCCTCCAGCTATTGCCATTGAACAGAAAGTAAATTCCAGGAACCCACGTTCTACAGTTGGAACATCAACAGAAATATATGACTATCTGAGACTTATGTTTGCCAGAATAGGAAGAACCTATTCACCGGTCTCCGGAAAAGAAGTTAAAAAACACAGTGTTGATGATATTGTTGATTTTCTGGCTTCTCAGCCTGAAGGAACAATAGTTATTCTCACTTCCTCCGCAGAAATACCAGAAAACATTAATATATCTGAATATTTTTCATTCCTGAATAAACAGGGATTTACCAGGATTGAAGCTGAAGGTGAACTTATTAAAATTGATGAATTAAAATCTTTAGATGGATTTAAATCCGGGCAACAGATAAATATTGTCATCGACAGGCTGGTTATAAGTCATACAGCTGATAGCTTTAGCAGGGCAGCCGATTCTGCACAAACGGCTTTTCAGACTGGTAAAGGGTACTGTCAGGCAGTAATAATTGATGATAACGGTGAAAAGAGGGAAAGTTTTTCGAATAAATTTGAAGAGGATGGAATCCTTTTTGAAGAGCCCTCAGAGTATCTTTTCAGTTTTAATAACCCATTAGGGGCTTGTCCGGTTTGTGAGGGATATAGTAAGATTATCGGTATTGATGAAAATCTCGTAATACCTAACCAAAACCTCTCTGTTTATGAGGATGCCGTTGTCTGCTGGAAAGGTGAAACAATGAAAAAATGGAAAGAGAGACTCCTTACCAATGCCGGATTATTTGATTTCCCGATTCATAAACCAATTTATCAGCTTACAGATAAACAAAGAGAGCTGCTCTGGAATGGAAACAAATATTTCTATGGGATAAACCGGTTCTTTCAACATCTGGAAGAGAAAAAATATAAAATCCAGTACAGGGTACTGTTAAGCCGTTACCGTGGAAAAACAACATGTCCTGAATGCAAAGGGTCGAGATTACGCAAAGAGGCCGGTTATGTTAAGGTAGCAGGTAAAACAATCCAGGAACTTGTTTCAATGCCTGTTGGAAAGTTATATGACGTATTTTCCTCATTAGATCTGAATCAAACAGATGCAAAGGTTGCTGAAAGGCTGATCAAAGAAATAACTGTCCGTTTGAAGTTCCTTATCGATGTTGGACTCCCGTATATTACGCTTGACAGACTATCTTCATCCCTATCGGGAGGAGAATCCCAGAGAATTAACCTTTCAACTTCTCTTGGAAGTAATCTTGTGGGTTCGATGTATATTCTGGACGAACCAAGTATCGGTCTTCATCCCCGTGACACAAACCTTCTGATAAAAGTATTGAAAGAGCTAAGGGACCTTGGCAATTCGGTTCTTGTTGTGGAGCATGAAGAAGAGATAATCAGAGCTGCCGATGAAATAATTGATCTGGGGCCGGAGGCAGGCCGGCTCGGAGGAGAGGTAGTATATCAGGGGGGGCTTGATCTGACAACATCAAATAAATCTCTTACAGCCGGATACCTGAGTGGCAGATTAACAGTACCTGTCCCCAGGGTTAGAAGAAAATGGAACAGCTATATTGAGGTAACAGGTGCAAGGGAAAACAACCTGAAAGGAATTGATGTGAAGTTTCCGCTTCATATCATAACTGCAGTTACCGGAGTGAGCGGATCAGGAAAATCGAGTCTTGTATCGGATATACTATATAAAGTATTAGCAAACAGGATTAATGGGAACAACTTAAAACCTGGTCAATACAGGGATATTACTGGTGACACTTCCGGGCTTACTGGAATTGAACTTGTTGATCAGAATCCTATAGGGAGATCTAGCAGATCAAATCCTGTTACCTACCTTAAAGCTTATGATGAAATCCGTAAACTTTATTCTGAGCTTCAGGCTTCGGTACAGAACAATTACAAAGCATCACATTTCTCTTTTAATATTGAAGGTGGAAGGTGTGAAGAGTGTCAGGGTGAAGGGATAATAAGAGTAGAGATGCAGTTTATGGCCGATGTGGAACTGACTTGCGAAAGCTGCAAAGGAATGAGGTTCCGGAAGGATATACTCGATGTCAGATATCATGGGAAAAACATCTATGATATGCTTGAGATGACAATTGATGAAGCCGTTGATTTTTTCAATTCACATCCTGGGAAGAATGAAAAGAGGATTGTCGAAAAACTGAAACCGCTTTCTGATGTCGGTCTGGGATATATAAAAATGGGACAATCGTCAAGTACTCTTTCGGGAGGTGAAAGCCAGAGAGTAAAACTGGCCTATTTTCTTAGCCAGGAACGTGGAAACGGACATATATTATTTATTTTCGACGAACCGACGACAGGCCTGCATTTTCATGACATTAACAAACTTCTTAAGTCAATAAATGCCCTTGTCGATCATGGACATTCCGTAATACTTATTGAACACAATCAGGAGGTGATAAAAAGTTCTGACTGGGTTATTGACCTGGGACCGGAAGGTGGTGAAGACGGGGGCCTGGTTGTTTTCGAGGGAAGGCCTGAAGAGCTGGCTAAATGCAATAAATCATATACGGGTAGATATCTTGCACCGAAATTGGTGAAACATAATTAAAACATGTAGGGACGTTGCATGCAACGTCCCTACATGTTTTATACATTCAAATAATTGTTATTTTTTTATTTTAAATCCAAACATGATTGCAACACAACCACTTGCAGGAGAATCTCCGGATTTATTAAATGCAGGAACTTTTACAACCAGTTTAAGCTGCTGACTCGATTGTAGTTTGAAATCCCATGTTTTAGCATAATTCGCTGTTTTATTTGAATAAAGGACATTTTTATTTGCGTCGAATACTATGAATTCTATATCCTTAAGTTTATCTTCTCCGCAAACAGAGACCCTATATTCCATGTCAGAATAAAATGTTTTATATAGTTCAGCCTCTTCACCTTCAACAAGTATTGCAGCATGATAGTTGCCATCATGTGTATATGCCCCTAATTCAGGGATGCAAACTTTTTTTGCAAATGCCTTACATTGAGCATCTACATTTACTGTAGTTGTAACAATTAACAAGGCCAGTATCGGAATTATTCTAGGTATTCTCATGGGGTTAGTTATTTACGAATGTCTTTCTAATATCTGAAACTGTAATCGACAATTCTTTGAATACTTCAGGTGTCATATCAGTCTTGATTTCTGACTTGAGAACTGTGGTATTTGATGTCTTATCAAACTCCGGTCTTATCTTTGAAGTGGTGATTTTAATTTTATCAAAAACTCTTTTCAGTTTTTTAACCTGAATAATAAGATCATCTACTGCAGGATTCCCTTTACTGCTCTCGAGTAAATTAATCAGAATGTCAATTGAAAGTTTCTGATCGATAATCCTGCCGACCAGCTTATTGCCATTAAAGTCCTTCATATCAACAAGTTGAGTGGATATATATAATCCTTCAAACCATCCTCCTACCAGTACCATAGCTGCGATAGCAGGCTGACCATTATCTGAGAGATATGAATTGGAGTTCATAAAAGTCTCACTTACGATCTCCATAATAACTTCACTGTTATTGATATTTTCCTCAAGTTTATCTATTTGTGATTGTTCAATTGCCTTTAGTATACCCAGTCCGTCAGCCATCTTTTTGGCGGCATTCATGTAATCTATAATAAGCTGTGTCTGTTCATATAAGCTGGCAAAACTTAGATCGCAGGTATAAATTCCCAGATTAAGAGCCATACTTTTATTTGTAACATAACTATTGATATTGCCTACCGGATTGAGCAGAGCTTCATCAAACCTTGCACCGGCCGATTTGATAAGCATAGCTGACTCAAGTGGTGACGGCAGTGCATTAAATATTTTTTCTGCCTGCTTTATATCTTCAACTACAGAAGTATTATCTTTTGGAACGCTTACTGTTACAGCCTCCTTTGGTGCTTTGGTTCCGCCAGACTTACAGCCTGTTAACAGACTACCAAACAACAAAACTCCCAGTATTATTGAAAAAATTCCAAATTTTTTAGTCATGATGTAATTATTTAATTGTCAAACCTAATTCACGACTAAATTACTATAATATTTTTATTTTTCAAAAACAGCTTTAACTAATTAACGGGATTTCTAACTTTGCTTCAAATAATCCAACGATGATAAGATCAGAGAAAAAGATTAAAGAACTTGTTGAACTGCTTAAAAAGGATAATACTTTAGTTATAACTGAAGCAATAGAATTACTTCGCGTGGAAAAGCCATTTGTGGGTGCAATAGGATTACTTACAGCATTTTATGACAAGACCGATGATTATACCATCAAAAAAACAATAGCGGGTTTTTTGAATGATCTGAAGGATCAGTCTGCCTGTGAAGAAGTCATCAAAGAAATCAGAAAACAATGGAAGGCAGATACAATCAGCATGTTGGTGTCATCATGCTGGCAGTCGGGTCTGAATTATTCAGATTTTTCTCTTGATCTGGCAAAAGTATTTCTGAAAGGAGATTATGTAACTGCAATAGAATGCCTTACTGTAATAGAAGAGTCAGTTCATGAATTAAGCAGGAAACAAAAAGATGAAGTAATAAAACTCATAGAGGAAAATCCCTTTTCTCCTATAAATGAAAAAAACACACTTACATTCGAGTTGAAATCAATTCTCGACAAATAAAGAGTTTAGCCTATTCTCTTAATTAATCCTTTTTGACGCATGATACTTCACAATTCCTGTATAAAATCTTGTACTTTACTACTTATCTTTTACCCCCTAATCCTCTGAAGAAAAATATTTCATAAACTGGCTTCTCTCAAAAACAGCAGGGTTTTCATAGTTATGCCAGTTAAGTTTTCCCCTGAATTCATCAATATTTTTAAAGTTGTTCCTTAACATCCAATCCTGGATCTGCTGATTCATCGTTTTTATAAATGGTATCCCTTTTTCATATAAAACTGAACACACCTGAACAGTATTGGCACCGGCAAGAAGGTATCTGACTATATCATCTCCGCTATGGACCCCCGTTGAAGCAGAAATATCGATCTTAATATCCTGAGCGCTGGTCATTGCAATCCATCTCAGAATGTTTCGTCTTTCACTCTCATTGCTGAATATGGATGCAGGAACGATTTCTATCCTGTTTATGTCAATGTCAGGTTCATAGAATCTGTTGAATAATACCACACCTTCTACACCCCGCATATAGAATTGGTCTATCATATATAAAATATTGGAGAATCGGTACCCGATCTTCAATGCTACAGGAACAGAGATTTTAGCTTTAATCTTTTCTATCAGTTCAAAATAAATTTTTTCAGATTCAGAAGCTGAACTCTTTCTGTCAAGAGGCAAGAAAAAAATGTTTATTTCCAGAGCATCAGCTCCGGCATCAGCTATATTTCGTGCAAAATCTGTCCAGCCCTTCGATGAAAAACAATTTATACTGGGAATAACCGGAATTCCCAGGCTTTTTTTTGCATTCTTTATCAGGGTGAGATATTCGTCAACAGAATGTGTCCTGGTATAAAAAGATATATAATCATCTGCCTCAGGAAAACCTGATGAAGCCGGCATTGTACTGATATGGTGATTGATCTGTTCTTCAAAAAGTGATTTCAGCACGACCGCACCTGCACCATTCTCTTCTGCTTCAATCAGGTTTTCAATTGTAGAAGTCAGCCTGCTGCTGCTTACAATAAGCGGACTTTTCAGTGTAAGTCCCAGGTATTTTGTAGTAAGTTTTACCATTTTATAACATTATTGTATTTTATTTCTATCGCCGAAAATTAAGCTCCCTATTCTAACAATTGTGCTCCCTTCTTCAATTGCCGTTTCAAAATCACCTGACATTCCCATGGAAATCTCATTAAAAAAAGTATCTGGCTTGAAAAGACTGTTTTTAAGTGAGATGAAACAGTCTTTCAGATATTTAAACTCCTTCTTAACCTGATGTTTATCAGACGTATAGGTAGCCATCCCCATCACACCACAAATCCTTACATTTTTTAAATTCAACACTTCTTCTGATTTAAGGTTTCCGGTTAACTCCTGCATGGTAAATCCAAATTTTGTCTGTTCGTTTGCTATATGGATCTGCAGCAGGCAATCAACCACCCTTCCAATTTTTAAAGCTTCCGAGTTAATGGTAATCAATAGTTTATAAGAATCAACCGATTGTATCATACTTATAAATGGTACGATATATTTTACTTTATTACTCTGAAGATGTCCGATGAGATGCCATTCAATATCATTCGGAAGAAGATCTTTCTTATTCAGAAGTTCCTGAACCCGGTTTTCTCCGAAATATCTTTGACCGGTATTATAAGCCAGCAAAATATCGTTTACCGGCTTTGTTTTCGATACTGCGATAAGCTTGACAGATGATGGTATCTGTGATCTGATATAACTTAGGTTTTCTGCAATACCTGTCATGTATTAATATTTAATAATGCATAAAATTAATGAAAAATGAAAACATTAACCACAAAGGTTGCAAAGGTTCAGGCGAAGATTGCAAAGAATTTTGAATGTCGGAGTTGTCACTGAAAAAGTATTAAGTTTCCCCTCCTTTTCAAAGGAGGAGTGGCCATGCTTCAGTGTGGATGGGGTTGTCCCCCAAAAACTTCATGAAGTAAAATTATTATTTTTTAACTTAGTAGATGAATAACCAGCCCGCTACGGAGTTTTGGTTCGAACCATGTTGATTTGGGAGGCATTATATTACCTGAGTCAGCAATTGTAATAAGCTGATTCATAGATACCGGATAAAGTGCGAATGCCACTTTCATCTCACCACTATCGACCCTCTTCTTTAATTCACCCAGTCCGCGAATTCCGCCTATAAAATCAATACGTTTTGACCTTCTGAGATCCTGAATGTCAAGTATAGGACTAAGTATCTGATTTGTAAGTACTGTGACATCAAGAACACCAATCGGATCGTCATCATTGAAAGTACCGGCTTTTGCAGTAAGGCTGAACCATTTCCCTTCGAGATACATTGAGAAGTTATGAAGCTTTTTCGGTTTATAGATGTTGCTCCCTTTTTCCTCAATAATAAATGCACTCTCAAGCCTGGTCAATAATTTTTCAGGAGTGAGACCGTTGAGGTCTTTTATAGTTCTGTTATAGTCAATGATCCGCAACTGATCCGCAGGAAAATGAACAGCAAGGAAAAAGTTGTATTCTTCCGTTCCGTTATGAGAGTTATTATTCTTCCGCTTTTCTTTCCCAACAAGAGCTGCTGCCGCAGTCCTGTGATGACCATCAGCAACATAGGTATAAGGAACTTTTTCAGCAAAAAGTTTTTCAATCAGTACGTTTGTTTCCTGTTCCCTTATAACCCAGAAATGGTGCCCAAACTCATCCTCTGCAACAAAATCATATTCAGGTTTTTCTGTTCTTACTATCTTGTCTACTATCTCATCAATCTCTTTAACAGCAGGATATGTAAAAAACACCGGTTCAATATTAGCATTGTTGAAACGAACATGCACCATTCGATCCTGTTCTTTATCAGGACGTGTAAGTTCATGCTTTTTAATAATACCATTAAGATAGTCATCGACTGAAGCGCACCCGACAATTCCATACTGGGTACGGGTTTTCATAGTCTGAGCATAAATATAAAAGTGAGGGGTTTCATCCTGAACCAGCCAGCCATTGCTCTGCCATTTTTTGAAGTTCTCAACCGATTTGTCATATATCTGTTCGGAATGAGTGTCAGTACCTGCAGGAAGGTCGATTTCTGACCTTGTTATATGAAGAAGTGAAAACTCTTTACCCTTTGCCATCTCTCTTGCTTCTTCTGTATTCATCACATCATAAGGCAGACAAGCCAGATCTTTTGCCAGAGCACGAGGAGGTCTTAACCCCCTGAAAGGTTTAACAACAGCCATCTGATTATAACATTTTAAGGTTTACTTGTTTAATCTGTATTTTTCGTTCCCTGTTTTAAAATAATCTACAATCTGCCGGGCAGCAGCTACTCCTGCATTAAGGTTGGCTTCCTCAGTCTGTGCTCCCATCTTCTTCGCTGTAAAAATATACCTGCCTTTATATTTTTCTTCAATAATAGCTTTAGAGTCAGGCTCAACATCAGACAGATAGCTGAAATCGGTACGTTCCTCAAATATCTTCAGGAGACCGGCTTCGTCAATTACTTCTTTTCTGGCGGTATTCACAAGCACTGCATTTTTAGGCATTTTTCTCAGGAGTTCATACCCGATTGATTTTTTTGTTATATCATTACTTGGCATGTGAATAGAGACGTACTGGCATTTTAAGTATAACTCTTCAATGTTAATACATTGTTTAACTCCATGGTTTTTCATAACTCTCTCACTGACGAAAGGATCAAATGCGTATATGTCCATTCCGAAACCTTTTGCGATATCAGCAACGTATTTTCCGACATTTCCAAAGGCGTGCAATCCAATAGTTTTACCTCTCAATTCGGTACCTGACTCACCTTTGAACCCTCCCCGTATCTGGTAAAGTAACAGTTCGAACGCCAGTTCTGCCACAGCATTTGAATTTTGTCCGGGAGTATTCATAGCTATCACATTGTGAGCATTACAGGCAGCCAGATCCAAATTATCATAACCGGCACCTGCACGGACAACGATTTTTAACTTTTTTGCCGCATCAAGTAGCTCTGATGTTACTAAATCGCTTCGAACAATCAAAGCTTCTGCATCCGTAACAGCAGCAAGAAAATTTGTAATATCCTTATAGTTTTCGAGCAACGCAAGCTCATAACCTGCAGCCTCCATAACGGTACGAATCTGGGTAATTGCAATTGGAGCAAATGCTTTTTCCGTAGCTACAAGTACTTTCATAATGACGTTTTCATTACATATTTAAGCCACAGAATCCCTGTAGTCTTCAATTTTATATATACCTATTTTTTTGATTCAAACTCTATCATTGTACTTACCAGGGCTTCAATGCTTTCTTTTGGAAGCGCATTATATGTAGAAGCCCGGAATCCACCAACTGACCGGTGACCTTCAATACCAAGCATACCTCTTGATTTGGCAAATTCCGCAAATGGTTTTTCCAGTTCTTTATATTCCGGAGCCATTACAAAACAGATATTCATGAGAGACCTGTCTTCAGGATCAGCAATTGTTGGAATAAACAACCTGTTTCTTTCAATTTCATCATATAGTATTTTTGCCTTTTCAATATTCTTCTTCTGTATAGCCTTCACCCCACCCAGGTTTTTCAGCCATGTTAGTGTTTGCTGAGCAGCAAATACTGCAAATACCGGAGGAGTATTGAACATAGATTCTCCCTTAATATGTACACGATAGTCGAGCATTGATGGAATCGGACGGGTTACTTTACCAAGTACATCTTCCTTAACAATGACAAAAGTGAGTCCTGCCGGAGCAAGGTTCTTCTGGGCACCGCCATAGATAATAGAATATTTTGAAACATCAACGGGTCTGCTGAAAATATCCGATGACATATCAGCTACAAGAGGTATTTTCACATCAAGATCTTTCTTAAGCTCTGTTCCATAAATAGTGTTATTAGTAGTAATATGGAAGTAATCTGCGTCGGAAGGAATTGTATAATTCTTTGGAATATAATTGAATAGTTTTTCCTTTGAAGAGGCAACTTCTACTACCTCTCCGAAAATTTTTGCTTCTTTAAGAGCTTTACTGGCCCATTCACCTGTGTTGAGATATGCAGCTTTCCTGTTCAACATATTCATCGGGACCATTGCAAACTGCAGACTTGCACCACCTCCCAGAAACAGAACCTGATAAGCTGCGGGGATTCCGAGTAATTCCTTAAAAAGTGCAATTGTGTCGTTCATGCATGCAACAAATTCCTTGCTACGGTGAGAAATCTCAAGAACAGATAACCCTGAACCTGCAAAATCTTTTATTCCTTCAATTGTTTTGTCAATTGTGTACTGAGGCAGAATAGAAGGACCGGCATAAAAATTGTGTTTTTTCATAAATGACTTTTTATAATTATTGATGGATAATTCCTGATCTGATTTTTTACAAAAATATATAAATAATTACGAGTAACAATTTTCACAATGGTTAACATTCAAGTAACCGAAGGAGATTACCATTCCTCCGCCTTCCGGCGGATTCATTCGGAATGACAATCCGTCATTTAAGAATCTCCATCCCAACAAGAACACCGTTTTTTATAATAGGAATTCTATCAGTAAAATCAGGAGTAAGACAGAAGTTAATACAGTCATCCAGTTTTTTATCTCTCAAACGGGTTCTCTGGGCAGCTTTTTCAATATACCCTGTAAGATCAGGACGGGCCAATGACCACAGATCAATTGAAGCATATGTCGAATCACAAACGGTTTTGTAAAGACTGCTTTTCATAAGTATTTCAGCAATTGCTCCGGCACATAATGTATCTTCAATATTGAATCTGTTTTTCCATCCTGCACATAGCAATAGAACGTCTTTATCCTGCCCGGCAAGCCACTGGGTGAGTGCTCCCATATTAAGGAACGATCCTATTACTGTAGCATATGCAGAGGAAGCAAGATTTATTATTGCCGTACCATTTGTTGTACTATAAACTATTGTTTTTCCACTGACTTTTTCTTTAGTGAAATTAAAAGGAGAGTTTCCAAAATCAGCAAAATCCAGAACATACCCATCACGTTCGGCAGCAACAAGATAACCTCTTGACTTATAACCTTTTGCTTCGACCACCCCTGCAACAGGTATTATTGCATTTACTCCATTGGCAAAAGCTGTGCAAATTGCAGATGATGCACGTAGAACATCTATAATAACCACTATTGAATCAATGCTTTCAGCAGGTAAATAAAGAGCTGGTGAAAAACAGGTTTCAAGTTTTCTTATTGTCATTTCCAACTTTATGGTTTGTTTATTTGTGATCTGCGAAAATCAGCTGTTATAGGTTCTTGTTATAGATTGGCAGGTTAACAATTTTTGCTTTCAGATCTTTATTCCTGATTCTTATGAATATTTCTGTACCGGTTTTCCAGTAACCTTTATTAAGATATGCCATCCCGATGCCCTGTTTCATCATAGGTGACATTGTTCCGGAAGTTACTTCACCAATTATTTCCCCTTTATCATTCACCACTTCATAATGTTGTCTCGGAATCCCCCTGTCTATCATAACAAAACCTTTAAGACTCTTTTCCACACCTTCCTCTTTCTGCTTCGATAAGAGAGCTTTATCAATAAAATTCTTCCCTTCTTTAAATTTAGTTATCCAACCTAATCCGGCTTCGATTGGTGATGTTTGATCATTGATATCATTCCCATAAAGACAATAGCCCATCTCAAGACGTAAAGTATCACGTGCGCCCAGGCCTATGGGTCTGATATCAAATTCTTTACCAGCCTCAAAAACTGCTCTCCAGAGTTTTGGTCCATCTTCATTTTTAACATATATCTCGCATCCGCCTGCCCCTGTATAACCTGTTGTAGAGAATATTACATCAGTAATTCCCGCAAAATCCAGTACTTTGAATGTATAATATTCCATATTTTCAACAGGGGTTTTGGTGAGCTTTTGCATGGCTTTAAGAGCTAACGGTCCCTGAACAGCAAGCTGAGCAATACCATCTGATGCATTAATAATTTCTTTACCTTTTTTCAGACCGAACCGTTCTGCATTCAGAATGCACCAGTTCCAGTCTTTTTCAATATTTGCTGCATTTACTACAAGAAGGTATTTCTCAGGATTATACCTGTAAACCAGAAGGTCATCAACAATTCCTCCTTTACCGTTCGGGAAACACGAATATTGTATCTTCCCGTCAAATAGGGCTGATACGTCATTTGAGGTTATATATTGAAGAAAATTAAGAGCAGTGGGACCAGTAACCCAGAATTCACCCATGTGAGATACGTCGAATACACCGACTTTTTCCCTAACAGTTATATGTTCCACTGTAATACCGGAATACTCCACAGGCATATTGTATCCGGCAAATGGCACCATTTTAGCACCTGCCTCCAGATGAAATTTTGTAAAAGCAGTATTTTTCATTAATATCTAGTTTTAAACAATATAACAACAACCTCAATGCATTTAAGGTTTTGCAAAGCAAGTAAATAGTTTCCTTAAAAAATCTGACGATTGTCAGAATTCAAGGATTTTAAACTCAACTCTTCTGTTTTTAGCCCGTCCCTTAGGAGTTGTATTATCAGAAATTGGTTGAAGAGAACCATAACCTCTGAATTCCATTCGAGACCGGTCGATACCCTTTTGTGCCAGATATTCAACGACAGCTTTTGCTCTTGCTTCCGACAGTTTAAAGTTCAGTGGTTCACTTCCGGTTTTATCAGTATGTCCGGATATTTCAACTTTTATTTGAGCATTTTCTTTCATAATATTCAACATACGATCGAGCTCCACATTAGAAGCGGCTGTAAGTATAGATTTCCCAGTTTCAAACAGGATGTTATTCAGAACTACTTTCTTACCTATCTTAATTTTAATCAACTCAATATTAAGGTTATATACGTCTTTTAACCAGTTATCCGGGACATCAATACGTCTGGTATCTGATAAAAATCCTGTAGCACGCAGATCAATCATATACGATTTTTTTGCCGGTAGCCTGACCCTGTAACTGCCATCCACATCAGAGCTGGCTGTTGTTGCTATAACAGCATTGGAAACAATATCCAGGAGATCAACTTTTGCCAGAACAGGTTCCCCGGTTTCTGAGTCCTTAATTTTTCCGATCAGGTACAACACGGCTTCTTTTACAGGTTCCTGCACAATGGCCGGTGGTGGAGCAACCTCCTTGACAATTAAAATTGTATCCCTGATAATTACTGTATCGGGTTTAGGTGCCGGCGATATGATTACACGTTCCGTAGGCAAAATCCGTCCGGTGTAAATATCTAACCCTCCAAAACCACCAGTACGATTCGAAACTAAATAAAATGTACTGTCATTAACCGGTGAAGGATAATAGAAGATTTCATCCCAGGGAGTATTTAAGGGATAACCTACATTCTTCACTGTATCCCAATCTCCCGACTTGTTTTTTACACTGTAAAAAATATCAAATCCTCCTATCGAACTGTGACCTTTCGAACTGAACCAAAGAGTATCTCCTGTTTTCGAAAATCTGACTGCCTCTTCGTCGTAAATTGTGTTTATCAGAGATCCTGCATTCTGTGGTTTTGACCATTTACTGTCACTGATTTTCTTAATATAGTAGATGTCTTTCCCGCCAAAACTGCCTTTTGCCTTATCCGTAACATAATAAATCTCTTTTCCGGAAGGACTGATCGTAAAAGATGTTTCTGATCCCCTGGTGTTAATCGCGAAAGGAATCCGTGCAGGTTTTTTCCATATTCCTTTTTTATTTATCGAAACCTTTATATCACCATTGTTCTCGTATCCGGTATATACATAAAGAATGTTGCCGGTTGAATCGATAAAAAGGGGTGTTTCACAATACTTTGTGGTAAGCTCTTTTCCTGCTAAAGTGGCCTGCATCCACGAACCACCCATTAAGGTTGAAGTAAAGATGTTTTCATCAAATTTTGTATCGGATTTGCGGGTTCCTGATTTCGGGATCTCCCGTCTTGATGCAAAATACATTGTTTTACCATTGGAAGTAAAAATTTCTGAATAGTCATCAGAATTAGAGTTTATATTGGGTCCGATATTCTCTATTGAGATCCGCATTGTATCTTTAGTTATGCTTAAAGCAGAATTACATTCTACAATGTATTTTCTCGCCAACAGCATATTCTTTTCAGGCTTCTTTCCTGGCAGGCTCAGGTAACCTGTAAATTTTTCAATTGCTTCAGTAAATCTTTCTGAATACTGAAGTGCCCGTCCGGTGAGTAATAAAACATCTCCTGCAACATCTTTCTTCAGTTCAATAGCTTTCAGGAAAAACCCGGCTGCTTCTTCTTTTTTGTCTGAAAACATAGCAGATACACCGGTTTTATAATTCAGTTCAGGATTTGAGCTATTATATACAAGAGCCTGTAAATATTCATTATATGCATCATTGTACCAGATACCTTTTTCAGAAAAGAACTCATTACCATAATTAACATGTTTCCATGCTTCTTCAAATCCTGATTTGCTGATTTTAAAATCTTTCCGGCGTATTGATACTTCTGTCTGTGCTTCTAAACCCAGGCAACTAAGAAGAAATACCGTTATAAATGAATTGAAATAATAGCGCATAACATCCGGTTTTGGTACACATAAAAGTAGCACTTATTTCCTTTATCTGAAAAACCTCCGTCATGAATATAAGGAAAAACTGATTTCGTGCACAATAAAATATTATTATATTTGTTCGAAATTCATTGTAAACTGTTTTTAATTTTATCTCTCTGTAAAACATGGATTACAAATTCATAAACACTGAATATCTTGATTCTGTATCAGGAGGAGATCCCGAAATCATTAACGAAATAGTCGTTATGTTTAAGGAACAGAGGGTTGAGATTTATAATGAGATGAATTCACTTTTAGCTGAAAAGAATTATACCTCGCTGGGATTACTCGCCCACAAAGCAAAATCCTCTGTCGCAATAATGGGAATGAATGACCTTGCGCAAATGTTAAAAACATTTGAATTACAAGCCAAAGAAGGAAAGGAATCTCAATTATATGATTCCTATTTGAAAAAATTCAAAACGGAGACGGAAGCAGCTGTTATTGAACTGGAGGATTTAATCAACAAAAGGAAAACGGGCAGTTGAATGATCAAGATTGAAAAAAAGGATAAAATTGACATAATATCCTTCACTGTCAATAAGATCAATGCACTGAACATTGATGAAATCAGAGAAGGGATCATTAAAGTATTTGATAATTCGAATGCGAAAGTAATAATTGATCTTAAAGGAGTGGAATACATTGATAGTTCCGGATTTTGTTGCTTTCTTTCAGTAATGAAAGCTGCCAGGAACAATTATGGCGTTCTAAAATTTGCTAATCCTGAACCAAGGGTAACTGAATTGTTCGAGACGTTAAACCTTCATACCGTCTTTCAGATATACAATGATATTGATAGTTGCTTAATGTCTTTCGGATAGATCTTCCTTCTGTTTTGCACCTTTATTGAAAGAGAGATGATCATCCGCAATATCTATTACTATTGTGTCCTCTTTCGAGACCTTTCCACCGATAATTTCTTTAGATAACTCATTTACTATCTCCTTTTGAATTAGCCTCTTAACTGGTCTTGCTCCCAGCTGAGGATCGTAGCCCCTGTCAGCAAGCCAGTCAATAGCATTATCTTTTACAATAAGTTTCAGGTTAAAATCTGTAAGCAAATGTTCTATATTATGGAGTTGAATTCTTACTATCTGTTTTATCTGATCTCTGTTTAAGGGCCTGAACATTACAATTTCATCAACCCGGTTAAGAAATTCAGGTTTTAGCGTTTGTCTTAATAATTTAAGTATCTCTTTCCTGAGAAGTTCCTCCTCCTTTTCCGGTAAATTATTATTCAATTTTTCCATCCTGTCCCTGATGATTTCTGATCCGAGGTTAGATGTCATGATAATTATTACGTTCCTGAAATTTACAGTCCTGCCTTTGTTATCTGTTAGTCTTCCCTCATCAAGAACCTGGAGAAGCAGGTTAAACAGGTCGGGATGTGCTTTTTCAATTTCATCAAGCAGAACGACAGAATATGGTTTATGCCTGACTGCTTCGGTAAGCTGTCCACCTTCATCATAACCGATGTAACCGGGAGGTGCTCCAATAAGTCGTGATACAGAATGTCTTTCCTGGTATTCCGACATGTCGATCCTGGTCAACATGTTTTCATCATTAAAGAGGAAGCCGGCAAGGGCCCTTGCCAGCTCAGTTTTTCCAACACCTGTGGTCCCGATAAAGATGAATGACCCTAAAGGTTTTTTCTGATCCTGCAGTCCGGCTCTTGATCTGCGGACCGCATCCGCTACTGCTGATATAGCTTCATCCTGTCCGACTACCCTTTTATGCAATTCATCTTCGAGCCTTAATAATTTCTCTTTTTCACTTTCGAGCATACGTGATACGGGAATACCGGTCCATTTAGATACTATGGCTGCTATATCTTCCGATCGAACCTCTTCCTGAATTAGAGATCCTTTACTTCTTTTCTTTTCTATAAGTTCTTTTAATTCAGATATTTCCTTTTCGAGATCAATGATTTTTCCATACCTTATTTCTGCCACTCTTCCGTAGTCACCGCTTCTTTCCGCCTGTTCTGCTTCAAACCGCAGAGATTCTACTGCTTCTTTTTTAAACTGCACTTTTTCAATCATTTCCTTTTCGGACTTCCATCCGGCCTTTAGTTCATCCCTTTTAGATTGTAAATCAGCAAGTTCACGTGAAATTTTTTCTGCCTTAACGGTACCTCCGTCTCTTCTCACAGCCTCTCTTTCAATTTCAAGTCTTGTTATGGCTCTTTCGGCTTCATCAATTTCCTCGGGCACTGAATTCATTTCAAGCCGCAATTTAGATGCAGCTTCATCAATAAGGTCAATCGCCTTATCAGGTAAAAACCTGTCAGTTATATATCGCGTAGACAGATCTACTGCTGCAATGATTGCTTCGTCTCTGATAATAACTTTATGATGGGTTTCATATTTCTCGCGAATACCTCGCAGAATCGAAATTGAGTCTGTTCTGTCAGGTTCATCAACCATCACAACCTGAAAACGTCTTTCCAGAGCTTTATCTTTTTCAAAATATTTCTGATATTCACTTAAGGTTGTTGCCCCTATAGCTCTCAGTTCACCCCGGGCAAGAGCAGGCTTAAGTATATTTGCTGCATCCATTGCTCCTTCCGATTTACCCGCGCCGACAAGGGTATGAATCTCATCAATAAAAAGCACTATTTCTCCATTCGAGCCTATAACTTCGTTCACTACAGACTTTAATCTCTCTTCAAATTCTCCCTTATATTTTGCTCCCGCAATAAGAGCTCCCATATCGAGGGAATAAATGATCTTTGATTTAATATCTTCGGGAACATCCCCTCTGATTATCCTGTGAGCCAGTCCTTCTGCGATAGCTGTTTTACCGACTCCCGGTTCACCGATCAGAAGCGGATTATTTTTTGTCCGCCGGGTGAGTATCTGCAGTATTCGTCGGATCTCATCATCTCTTCCGATAACCGGATCGAGTTTCCCCGATCTAGCCCTTTCATTGAGATTGATGGCAAACCTGTTCAGTGAATTAAAAGTATCTTCTGAGGTCTGGCTATCGACAGTCGCTCCCTTCCTCAGTTCACTAACAGCCGCCACCAACTCTTTCATTGTTGCACCGTGATCCTTAAGAATATGTGCAGTTTTATCATCAGAATCAAGAATACCCATCAATAAATGCTCAGAGGATACAAACTTGTCCTTCATCCGTGCAGCATGATCATTGGCTTTCCTGAATGCTTCTGATACTGAAGAAGATACATAAGAATCTGCCCCTGAAACTTTTGGATACGAATCAATAAGTACATCCAACTCTTTTGCCAGCGATGAAGTATTTACACCCATTTTCCCAAAAAGAAAATTCGTAATACTTTCTGCCTCACTCATCACTCCTTTAAGGATATGAGCACATTCAACAGCCTGCTGACCTTTTGCACCTGCAATATCGAATGCCTTCTGAACTGATTCCTGAGCCTTTAATGTAAAATTATTTAAATTCATATTGTTGTATTTGATTACAAGTCTGCAAATTTTCTGCCACATACGATCATACCAGATTAATTGTCGTTTTGACATCTAATTATCAGGTTATTATGTCAATGTGGCAATGTATATCTCTAAAAAGTCAAAATCCATTAACCACAAAGTTCACAAAGGATTTTGCCACCCTTCCCCCCTAAAGGGGGGTAATTCGCTAAATGTGTTAGAGTTAATCCCCCTTCAGGAGGATGTCCCGCTTTTGCGGGACAGGGGGCGTGCCTTCTTTGTGTCCTTTGCGGTTAAAAAAAAATTATCTTTGGTTCAAAATTCTGAATGATGAGTAAAGTTTTGTGGAAACCCGGAACGATGATTTATCCGTTACCGGCAGTAATGGTAAGTTGCGGATCTGTTCCTGAAGAGTATAATATTATAACTATCTCATGGACCGGAACCATCTGCACTGATCCGGCAATGTGTTATATTTCTTTAAGACCCGGAAGATATTCCTATGATATTATTAAGAATAATGGTGAGTATGTTATCAACCTTACTACAAAATCACTCTCCTTTGCCACGGATTGGTGCGGAGTAAAATCGGGGAAAGACCATAAAAAGTTTTCTGAAATGGGACTTACTCCTCTTCCCGCCTCAAAAATCAAGGCCCCCATCATTAAAGAATCGCCCATCAATATTGAATGTATTGTAAAGGAGATAAAAGAACTTGGTTCGCATCATATGTTCATATCAGAGGTTGTTGCCGTGAACGCTGATAAAAAATATATTGATGCGCATACAGGCCTGTTCAAGCTGAATGAAGCCGGGCCGATATGCTATTCACATGGAAAGTACTACGAGACAGGTCCTCTAATAGGGAAATTTGGTTATTCGGTGGAAAAGAAAAATAAGAAAAGATAAACCTGATACTAAAATCTTACTCCTGTATTGTTTTGATCCCGACCACAATCCCTGCCCTTTTGTCTAAGAGGGCCGAGCGTTAATAAATAGCCCCGTGAGCCTGTCCCGACGAAGGCGGGAGCTATTTTAGCGAAGGAGTCTGCCTGCAGCGAAAGGTCGGGGAAGGGCTAAGTTGTGCAGCAAAAAACAATAATTAGGATTCTTTGTCCCAAACAACTAATTTCATATCTTCAAAGCATGAAGTATAATTGTGATTTATTATGAGTGAGAGGATCCTGGAAACACTAATGCAGTTGTTTGCGATTATTGCCAAACCTCAGAGCAACGCTAAAGAAAGAAGGGGAGTTGTTGAGGTTTTTCTTAAGCGTCTGCTCAATCAGGAACTGGTAAATAAATATCTCTCTACTTATGATGAAAAATTTGAGGAAGCCCGCAAAAAGCTGGAAAAAAGCAGTACCGAAAGGCGTGAGGGAGCCATCGCTATCAGGATAAGGAAACTTTGCAAGGAGATCAACGAGCAGGGTCAGCTCGATCAGGAACAGAGAATAGTTGTAGTAATACAGGTGCTCGAGTTTTGCAAGTCAGGAGGGCAGGAAGTCAGTCAGCTTGAATTAGGTTTTATCAGTACTCTGGCAGAAGGATTAAATATTACTGCTCAGGAATATGAATATCTTGAAAGATTTGTTCTGAATTCATTTAAAAATATCCTCACAACCTCTGATCTTTTAGTAATTAATGGAATTAAAAATTTTGAACACCTTGGGGCAAAACATGCTTATAAAGATTTACTAAAAGGGCACATCTGGATACTTTATGTCCCATCTGTCAATAAATACTTTGTCAGGTTTACAGGATCAGGCGAGCTTTCGATGAATGGCCAGTTATTGCAGGAGGATAAAGTCTATCCTTTCAGTCAGGGTTCATCAATCAAAGGATACAAGATAACACCAATATATTACTGGGATGTTACAATGCAGTTCCTTAAAGAGGAATTTAAAGCATCAAGAGTTGTTTATGAAGTAAATAATGTTGAATACCGGTTCAAAGGCGGAACGGTGGGAATTCATCATATGAGTTTTAAGGAAGAATCAGGCAGGATGGTTGGTATAATGGGTGCAAGCGGAGCCGGAAAATCAACTCTCCTGGGTGTCTTGAATGGTACGAATGATCCCTATGACGGGGAGGTGCTTATTAATGGAATAAGCATTCATAAGGATAAAGAAAAAATCAAAGGACTCATCGGATTTGTTTCACAGGATGATCTGCTTATTGAAGAACTTACTGTTTTTGAAAATTTATATTACAATGCTAAACTTTGCTTTGATAATTTAACGGAAGAGGAAATTATCAAAAGGGTGGATAGTGTTCTGAAGAATCTTGGACTTTATGAAATAAGGAATATTCAGGTAGGAAATCCGCTTAACAAAAAAATAAGCGGAGGACAACGAAAGAGGCTCAACATCTCTCTTGAACTTATCCGCGAACCGGCTATAATGTTCCTTGACGAACCCACGTCAGGATTGTCGTCGCGCGACTCTGAAAATATTCTGGACCTTTTGAAGGAACTGGCACGCAAAGGTAAACTTCTGTTCATTGTTATCCATCAGCCATCTTCTGAAATATTCAAGATGTTTGATAAGCTTATTATCCTCGATACCGGCGGATACCTTATATATAATGGGAATCCTGTTGACTCGATTGAGTATTTCAAAAGGAAAATTGAACAGGCGAATTATAATGAAAGTGAGTGCTATGTATGCGGGAATGTTAATCCTGAACAGATATTCAATATTGTTGAAACCAGAGTATTTACTGAAAGCGGGCAACCTACCGACTTACGAAGGATCTCTCCTGCAGACTGGAGTAACCTTTATAAAGAAGAAAAGAAGGAGGATAAACGGGAACCTGGTGGTTCAATACCTGAGATAAATTTCAAAACTCCAAACAAACTAAAACAGTTTATAGTATTTACCAAACGTGATGTACTGTCAAAAGTTGCTGACACTCAATATCTTCTCATTACGTTATTAGAGGCGCCGGTACTGGCATTTTTTCTTGCCTTTCTGATCAGGTATTTTGATGAAAGCATCAAAAATCCTCATTATACATTGTATGACAATAGCAACCTTCCTATCTACATTTTCATGTCGGTGATTGTAGCTATTTTTATGGGTCTTACGGTCAGCGCTGAAGAGGTAATAAAAGACAGAAAAATTCTTAAGAGGGAGGCATTTCTCAACCTTAGCTGGAATAGTTACCTGATGTCTAAAGTATTTGTTCAGTTTGCAATATCAGCTATCCAGGCATTTACATTTGTGCTCATTGGCAATGGAATTACTGAAATCAGAGGAATGATGTTTGAATACTGGCTCGTGCTCTTCACCTGCTGGGCAGGAGCAAATATGCTGGGACTGGTAATTTCCGATAGTTTCAAGACAGTTGTAACTATTTATATATTAATTCCATTTCTTGTTATTCCGCAAATTATTTTAAGCGGGGTAATGGTCAAGTTCGAAAAGCTTAATCCAAATATTTCCTCGCCGGTTTCAATTCCGATATATGGTGAATTCATAACTGCCAGGTGGGGTTATGAGGCTCTTGCGGTTAAACAGTTCATTTATAATAAATATGAGCAGCCTTTTTATTATTTTGAAAAAGAGATGAGTAAGGCTGTATTTAAAAAAGATTACTGGAATACCGAGATCAAGGGCAAAATAGATGATATTATCAATAACCTGGAGAAAGGGATCCGGGATAATGAATTCAACGATAACCTGCTTCTTGTATCCAATGAGATAAAAAAACAACTTGCTTTAACGCCGGAAATCAAATTTGCTTATACCGATCAGCTCACGCCAGGGGCGATCACTCCTGAAATAGCTGCAGCTGCCATCAATTATGTTGAAGCGGTAAGAAAACTTTATGTCAATCTTTACAATGATGCCAGCAATCGGAAAGAGGCTCTGAAATCCAGACTTACCGGGGAAAATCTTCAGAAATTTCTCAAACTCAGGGATAACTATTTCAATAAATCGCTCGAAGAGTTTGTAAAGGATAAGAATGAGACAACAAAAACCATTATTTACAAAGGTGAATTGATTCAGAAACTCGATCCTGTTTTCATGGATTCCAAGTTCAAACTGATAAGAGCACATTTTTATGCTCCGGAGAAGAAGATTTTCGGAATTAAGGTTGATACTTATGTAGTAAATGTTATTGTTCTCTGGGTCATGACATTTTTTCTTTACCTGGCACTTTATTTCAGATTGCTGAAGAAGCTACTCGATTCCGGGGAAGCTTTTTTTGGGAAAAAGATGAAAGGTATTGATTAGGTCAGTATATTCTATAAAAAAAGAGGCTGCCTCAGTCGAGTCAGCCTTCACATTCTTTTTGGAACAACAAATCTTTTTCAGAATTACTTTATAAGCACATTATTCAACAATTTCAATCATTTTAAACGGTACTCTGATTATTGATTCATAATCCTCACCTGCTTCCAGCATATCCTCATCGTCTTCCTCATAGTACCAGTTCACTTCAACCTCATTTTTAGCCCTGTGTATTGCTTCGAGTTTCTTGAATACATCCAGAATACACTTTGATGAGCTTGTGTTGAAATATTCCAGGCGGATATTTATAGTAGTTTTTGTAAGAGGAGACTCTTTATAAGTATCGAGCCAGTCCACCAAAGGCTTGTAGAATTCTACCGAGTTTTCAGGAATAGAACGTCCTCTAATTTCAAAGACACCTTCCGTAGAATCAAATTTAACTGTAGGAGTTTTTGCGGTTCCTTCGATGATGATCGGTTCCATATTTATAAGATTTAAAAGTTGTGTTAATTCTCTTCGTTCACTAAAATATCAAGGTAGAAAAATGAATAATAATTGTCATATTTTTTAAATGCGTATTCAAGCTTATTACCTGTTTTCCTGGCTATATCAACCAGACCAAGGCCACCTCCACCTTTGGCGGAAATCCTTTGATGGTTCAAAATAAACTTGTATAATTCTTTTATCTCCTCATGACTCGACCTGTTAATCCGTTTTATCTTCTCTTCGAGCTTATCAATATTATCGACATGCACAAAGTTTCCGGTAATAATTCTATACCCGTCGTCAACCTTTTTCACAACAACAAGACCAAACCTTTCGGCTGTCTGATCCTCAAATTCAGCAGGGACTTTGTCAACATGATGATAGAGATTCTGCAGACTTTCTACCAGAACATTATATACTTTTTTCCTGAGCCTGGATTGTTCATTAACCTCAACCATCTTATCCTCAACTGTGTCAAGAACATGATTTATGATATCCGAATCAACATTGCCTTTATAAAAAAGGACGGTATTCCCGGTTGACAGGTCTGAAAAATAATTCTCTATATTAAAGCTCATTTAAGCTTCTTTTAGATATGGTCAAGTTTTTCCAATAACAAATATAATAAAAATATAAAGTTACCAAATTATAACTTGCCCACTTTCAGGTTTTTTAAAAAATGACTAATAATTTGATAAAAGTAACAATTTACTGTGATCAACGAAATTAATAAGGTGATTTCAGGACTTCACCTGTTTTTTCGTTCCCTGGTACATCTCATATTTGAGGAGAACGCATTCTAATGCACCATTGAAAAGAGTGTGTTTTTCTTTTGGCTTCAGACCAACGTGTTTAAGTGATTCTTTGTTTGAAGTAATCAACCATGCCGTGGCACCTGCGAAATTATGTTTCAATGTTGTTCCTATCATTCCATACAATTGATCAATTTCCACAGGTTGAAGTCTTTGTCCATATGGTGGATTCAAAAACACAAATCCATTATTATCAACAGGTTTAAGGTCTTTAAAATCACCCCGTTCAAGAGATACTATATCGTTTAAACCGGCGCTTGATACATTCGCCCTGGCATGTTGCAACGTTTGTTCTGAAATATCACTCCCAAAAATTTTAACAGGGGATGGCCCGATCTGGCTGTCACAGTTAAGTATAATCTTTTCGAACAGATTCTCATCAAAATCTTTCCATCGCTGAAATCCAAAAAATTTACGGAATTTCCCGGGAGGGACTTTACAGGCTATCAGGCCTGCCTCTATAGGTATAGTACCGGATCCACACATAGGATCTGTCAGGGAGGTAGTTGCGTTCCATCCCGATAAGAGTATAATACCGGCTGCAAGAACCTCATTCAGAGGAGCAAACGGCTGTTCCTGTCTGTACCCGCGTTTAAACAATGGTACTACCGAAGAGTCAATTGAGATTGTTACAAGATCATTGCTTATATGAAGGTTAATCAGTATTCCCGGATCACTGGTATCAACAGAAGGGCGCCGTCCTGTCTTATTCCTGAATGAATCGGCAATGGCATCCTTAAGAAGAAGTCCGGCATAGCCTGAATGACCAAAATGCGGGGAATTAATTACAGGTACAATAGAAAAAGTATCATCAGGATTTAGGAATTTTTCCCATTCAATCTTCGATCCGGCTTTATAAAGATCATCTTTTGATCTGATCCTGAATTCTGCTATAGGCATCAGTATCGACAATGCAGTTCTGACACAGTAGTTTACGGTGTATAAAAGACTTATATCGCCGTTAAACAGTACTGCCCGGTTTGCGGTTTGCACATCAGTCGCACCCAGATTTATAAGTTCTTCGGCAAGAACTTTTTCAAGTCCGTAAAGCGTCTTTGCTACAAATCTCATTATGTGGTTATTGACTACCGATTACTGATTACCGAGTAATTTATTATAGCTCTGCTTATCGGTAATAACTTTCAGCGCTTTATCAATTGTTTTATCGTTTTCATTCACGATTTCATATAATTCGCTTAACTGCCACTTACTGCTTGCAATAAATCCTTTCAGTATTAACAGGATTTCCTCTTTCGATTTATTGAACTGATCTTCATTAAATTTAACTCCTTCAGCTTCTCCTTTTGCAATGAAAGATTTAATATCATCACTACTGAACTCAAATTTTTTCTTAAAGTCATCGAATGTTTTGTACTCAGCATTAAGCAAAGACCTGTTCTTATCATAATATTCAAGAGTAAAGGAATTCAGAACATTTTTTGCATTAAGTCTGTTAAAATAAGGAGAATTGTAAGTAGTATCTACTGATACAAAAACATCAGGCATTATTCCGCCGCCACCGTACACAACACGATTGTTGACCAATGTTTTATACTTAAGTGAATCCGGAAAATGGATGCTGTCAGCTGTCATCAGCTCACCATCAGTGTATCTCTTATAAAAATTCTCCATGTATTTGTCGTAACCATCGCTATAAGGTCTTTGTATGGATCTGCCTGAAGGAGTATAGTAACGGGCAATTGTGAGTCTTATCATCGAGCCATCAGTAAGGCCATATCCGTTCTGTACCAGTCCTTTACCAAATGTCCTCCTGCCTAAAATAACTCCACGGTCCCAATCCTGAATTGCTCCCGCAAAAATCTCGCTGGCTGATGCTGATCCTTCATCTGTAAGAACAACAATCCTCGATGAGGATAAACTTCCATTACCCTTGGATTTAGAGTCTTGTCTCGGGATTTTTCTTCCTGATAAATAAACGAGCAGCCTCTGATCCGAAAAGAATTTATCAGCCAACTCTGTTGCAGCTTGCATATAACCGCCACCATTTCCCCTTAAATCGAGAACCAGGTTTTTCATGTCCCTCTTTTTAAGATTTGCAACTACATCTGAAAACTCTTTTTCGGTTGTTGCGGCAAATTTATTCAGTTTAATATAACCTGTTTCTTTATCAAGCATATAAGAGGCATCTACACTATTTATCGGTATTTTATCACGAACAATTGTGAAATCGAGTATATCCGTTACACCTTTTCTGAAAACGGTGATATTTACTTTTGTTCCTTTCGGCCCCATTAACCTGCTACGGACACCTGTTGTAGTAATTTTTATACCGGATACTTTCTCCTGGTCGATAGTTAGAATCCGGTCTCCTGCCTTTATTCCCACTTTTTCTGATGGTCCGCCGGATATTGGTTCAATAATTATTATTGTGTCACGCAATAGATTAAACTGAACACCGATTCCCTCAAAATTGCCGTTTAGAGGTTCATTCATCTCTTTCACATCTTTTGCTGAAATGTAAACTGAATGAGGATCTAGGTTTTTAAGTACTTCAATTATTGCTTTTTCGGTTAACATATCGAGGCTAACTGAATCCACATAAAATGCATCAATCAGACTCAAAGTTCTTCCGAATTTAAAAGTTCCCTCATTTAATACCTGCGATGAGCCTGTTACAGTAATAAGGAATAATGAAACTGACAGAACAGCTGCGATTAATATTTTTCTTTTCATTTTTTACTTTTCAATACTATATTATATTTCAACAATTTAAATGCGTTAAAGTTCTATTAAATATTTGGTTTGCGGTGTGCGGTGTGGGGTTATTCCCACTCTATTGTCGAGGGCGGTTTTGAGCTGATATCATAAACGACCCTGTTAATTCCTTTGACCTTATTAATTATTTCATTCGATATTAAACCAAGAAATTCGTACGGAAGATGCGACCAATCGGCAGTCATCCCATCGGTTGAAGTTACTGCTCTGAGTACAACGGCATTTTCATAAGTTCTTTCATCGCCCATTACTCCCACCGATTGGACTGGCAGAAGAATTACACCAGCCTGCCATACAGAATCGTACAATCCATGTTTTTTGAGACCTTCAATAAAAATATCATCTGCTTCCTTCAGGATCTCAAGTTTTTCTCTAGTCATTTTCCCAAGCAATCGAATTGCTAATCCAGGACCTGGGAATGGGTGTCGTTTAAGGATAAAATCGGGAAGATTAAGAGCTTTACCAACCTTTCGTACCTCATCTTTAAAAAGCAGATGAAGAGGTTCAACGACTTTCAGATTCATCTTTTCCGGAAGACCTCCGACATTATGATGTGATTTTATTGTTGATGAAGGCCCATTAACTGATACCGATTCTATCACATCGGGGTATATTGTTCCCTGAGCAAGCCATTTTACATCTTTAACTTTTTTTGCTTCAGCATCAAATACTTCTATAAAAACGCGCCCGATTATCTTCCTTTTGGTCTCCGGATCGCTCACTCCTTCCAACTGGTCGAGGAACCTGTCGGATGCATCAATGCCAACCACATTAAGTCCAAGTCCCAGATAAGATTCAAGCACCTTACTAAACTCATTCTTCCGGAGTAATCCATTATCTACGAAAATACAGGTTAAGTTTTTCCCAATTGCTCTGTGGAGCAAAAATGCAGCAACAGAAGAATCAACACCACCCGAAAGACCAAGTATCACCTTATCATCACCTATCGTCTCTTTCAGTGTATCGACGGTTGAACCCACAAATGAATCAGGTGTCCAGTCCTGAGAGCATCCACAGATCCCGATCACAAAATTCTTAAGTATCTGGGTCCCCTCTGTGGTATGATATACTTCAGGATGGAATTGTATTCCCCAAGTACTTTCATCTTTTATGTGAAATGCCCCTGCTTTAACATCGACAGTTGAACCTGTTATTTCATATCCGGCAGGGATTGCCGCAATAGTATCAGCATGAGACATCCACACCTGTGTACCAGGTCTAACATTTTTGAATAGAGCATCATTATTGTTTACAGAGATAAGGTTAGCTCTGCCATATTCGCGTATTCCTGAGGGCATAACTTCACCACCATACTTATGGACAAGATACTGTGCTCCGTAACAAACGCCTAGTAAGGGAATGATTCCCTTAATCTTAGAAAGGTCGGGAGATGGTGCGTTTTTATCGCGGACCGAAAATGGACTGCCAGATAAAATTACCCCTTTAACATTCTTGTCCGGCAACGGGAAATGATTGAAAGGATATATTTCGCAATACACATTAATCTCTCTTATTCTTCTGGCTATCAGCTGAGTATATTGAGATCCAAAATCGAGTATTAAGATTTTTTCCTGCAAGACTTTGTTATTATATTAAAATGGTCACAAAGATAGATATTCTTTTCTTATTGATCAGAAACATTCCCGACATCAAAACTCCTGCCATCAATAGCTGGGAAAGTTGCAGGGAATAATGTCCTTGCTTCGTCAACGAGGAGTGATATATCTTTATACCTGGCCGAGAAGTGGCCGATAATAAGAGTCCTGACATTGGCATCCAGAGCAGTTTTTGCTGCATCAAGAGTTGTTGAATGGCCTGTGGTCTCAGCAAGATCATCTTTGCTTTTATCGAAAGTAGCTTCGTGGTATAACAGGGTCACACCTTTTACGAAGGAGGCCAGCCGTTTAAAGTATTTCGTATCGCTGCAATACGCATAGGATAAAGGTTCCGATGGAGGACGTGTTATCGCCTCATTTTTTATTATGTTTCCATCAGGAGTGACAAAATCCTCTCCTTTTTTTATAGCAGGAATTCTGATCAGTGGAATATTAAACTCTTCGATATATTCTTTTATGATATTTCTTTCAGATATTTTTTCCCTGAAGAGGAATCCGTAAGATGGAACCCTGTGTTGTAGCGGAAAGGATGTTACAGTAATATATTTATCGTCAAGAATCTTTACAGGGTCTTTGCCTGATAGTGGAATAAAATCAATTTCAAAGCTAAGATGTATGTCAAAATCATTGAGATGTGAGATTAGAATATTCCGGTAGTTTTCAGGAGCATAAAGATGAATTGGATTTTTTCTTCCCATGAGGCTGAAAGTTGACAATAATCCATAAAGTCCGAAGACATGATCGCCGTGGAGATGGCTGATGAAGATATGATTTATTTTTGCGAACCTGGTCCTGGTTTTTCTGAGTTGCATCTGGGTACCTTCACCACAGTCTATTAAAAATAACCGCTCATGCGCATTAAGTACATGAGCGGAGGGATATCTTCCTGATGTTGGCAATGCAGAACTACTACCAAGTATAGTCAGTTTCATCGCACTAAGCAAGAGATCTGCTTTAAGATATCATTTTTTCAGCGTCTTCAACCGATCCGGTGATTGTAAGAACGGTGTCGAGCTGAGAAATGGTGATAAGTCGTTCAACAGCTTCATTAAGTCCGCAAAGAACGAATGTACCCCCTGCATTTTTACATAATCTATTTGCTACTAATATAGCACTCAGACCAGAAGAGTCGCAATATTGACATTTTTCAAGATCAAGGATGATATTCTTTTCACCCTTACCTGAAACTAGCACCAGTTCCGACTTAAGTGCCGGAGCAATGTGGGTATCAAGCTTTTCCGACTGTACCTGAATAACAGTGCTGTTATTCCGGCTCTCAATATTGAAATCCATAGTGATAAAATTTGATAGCCTAAATTTAATTAATTTTTCGATTTCTTGGAAGCTTTATTCTCTTTTTCTTCCATTTCTTCTTTCAAAGCAGCAAGTTGAGAAATATCTCCAAGTGTAGTTTTCTCAGAACTTGACTTCTGCTTCCTTGTAGTTTTCTTTGGTGAAGACTGTTCTGCCTTCTTTACAGGAGCCTCAACAGCTTTCTTTTCATCTTCAAAAACTCTACTGTGTGAAACGATGATTTTCTTGGCTGATTTATTAAATTCAATGACTTTGAACATCAGTTTTTCGTCAACCTTTGCCATCATTCCATCCTCCTTAACCAGATTTTTAGGAGTGACAAATCCTTCAACTCCATAAGGAAGAGCTATAACTGCACCTTTATCGAATACTTCAACAACAGTGCCTTCATGAACCGAATCCATTGTAAAGAGATTCTCGAAGACATCCCAGGGATTTTCTTCAAGCTGTTTATGACCAAGACTCAGTCGTCTGTTTTCTTTATCTATTTCAAGTACAACTACTTCAATATCAGCATCAATTGCAGTAAATTCGGCAGGATGTTTAATTTTCTTAGTCCATGATAAGTCAGAAATATGAATAAGCCCGTCAACTCCCTCCTCAATTTCAACGAATACTCCGAAGTTTGTAAAGTTTCTGACTTTAGCAGTATGTTTTGAGCCTACGGTATATTTTTCGTCAATATTCTGCCATGGATCAGCCTTGAGCTGTTTGATACCAAGTGACATTTTTCTTTCATTCCTGTCCAGTGTAAGAATAACAGCGTCGATCTCGTCACCAACTTTCAGAAACTCCTGGGCACTTCGAAGATGTTGTGACCATGACATTTCAGAAACGTGTATTAAACCTTCAACGCCCGGTGCAATTTCAACAAATGCACCATAATCAGCCATAACAACAACTTTACCTTTTACTTTATCACCAATATTCATGTTCGGATCTACAGAATCCCATGGATGAGAAGTCAACTGTTTAAGACCCAGGGCAATTCGTTTCTTGTCGTCATCAAAATCGAGTATAACAACATTAAGTTTCTGGTCGAGTTGTACAATCTCTTCCGGGTGATTAACCCTGCCCCATGAAAGGTCTGTGATATGTATCAGGCCATCTACACCACCAAGGTCGATGAATACGCCATAAGATGTTATATTTTTAACAGTTCCTTCAAGAACCTGACCTTTTTCAAGTTTAGCAATGATCTCTTTCTTCTGCTGTTCAAGTTCAGCTTCTATAAGAGCTTTGTGAGAAACAACTACGTTTTTGAACTCCTGATTGATTTTTACAACTTTGAATTCCATTGTTTTCCCAACAAAGACATCATAGTCACGAATAGGTTTGACATCAATCTGTGAACCCGGGAGGAAAGCTTCAATGCCAAAAACATCTACAATCATTCCACCTTTTGTACGGCATTTGATATAACCTGTTATGATTTCGTCTTTTTCTAGTGAAGCATTTACCCTGTCCCATGAATTAATTGCACGGGCTTTTTTATGAGAAAGCAGAAGCTGACCTTTTTTATCTTCCTGACTTTCAACATAAACTTCAACTTTATCTCCAACTTTTAGATTTGGATTATAACGGAATTCATTTAAACTTACAACTCCTTCCGATTTGTAACCTATATTGATTACGACTTCGCGTAATGTCATCTGAATTACTGTACCGATTACCACTTCGTCAACTGCAACAGTTGAAAGTGTTTCATCGTACATGGATTCATACTCTTTATATCTGGGTGAATTACGAAGTTCTTCACTCTCAAAGTTATCCCAGTCAAAATCTTCTGCGGAAGCGGGAATTCTTGATTCAGCTTTTGATTTGATTTCCGGTTCCGGTTCAGTTTCCGGTTCCGGATGTGCCTTTTTCGGTTTCTTTTCTTTCTTAGCTTCAGTTTCGAATCCGTAATCCTCAGCTTTTACAGATTCAGCAACTTTTTCCTCCTCAGGAATTACTTCTGCAGTAACAACAGTTACCTCCTCAGGAGATAAGGTCTCAGTTGTAACATCCTGTTTTTCTTTTGCTTCTTTTGCTTCTTTTGCTTCTTTTGTTCTCGCTCTTTTTGTCTCTTTAACCGGAGCATCGCTTTGTTCAACAACCTCCTTTTTGGTTGTTTTCTTCTTGTTTTCAGTCATAATTTTAAATTAAAAGAACTAATAATTAATAAGTTAGACATTATTTATATGAAAAATTGGTTGCAAAGATAGGTTATTTTTTAAAATCCCCACAATAATATAGTATAAATTCAATGATACCGAAGTCAGGTTGAGGTTGAGTTTGAGGTTGAGGTTGAGGTTGAGGTTGAGGTTGAGAGGTAATAATTTTTGTATTTGACTTGTTATATTATCTTTGCATAAATGATGAAGTTATTACCTTAAATATCTGATAATTTATGAGAATTATTGTTGTAGGATCGGGTTACGTTGGTTTAGTGACTGGTGCCTGTTTTGCTGAAAGTGGTGTTAATGTTACGTGTGTTGATGTTAATAAGGATAAAATAAAACAACTTAATGAAGGGGCTATTCCAATATATGAACCCGGACTTGAAAATATGGTCAGATGTAATGTTGAAAAAAAGCGGCTTTCCTTTACAACAAAAATAAATGACGGAATAGATGGATCGCAGGTAATTTTTATTGCAGTGGGTACACCTCCGGGGGAAGATGGTTCAGCTGATCTGAAACATGTACTTAGTGTTGCGAAAGAAATTGGTCGTACAATAACTAAATATATTGTCGTTGTAACTAAAAGTACCGTACCTGTCGGAACGGCTGAAAAGATTAGAAGTACCATTCAGACTGAACTAAAAAAACGCAAAGTGTCAGTGCCATTCGATATGGCATCCAATCCTGAATTTCTGAAAGAAGGAGCCGCCATCGAAGACTTTTTGAAACCGGAAAGAATTGTTATCGGTATTGATAATGAAGAAACAAAGGAGATTATGAACAGGCTCTACATGCCATTTGTTTTGAATAATCATCCAATTCTTTATATGGATATTGCCTCTGCTGAAATTACAAAATATGCTGCAAATGCAATGCTTGCTACCCGTATAAGTTTTATCAATGAAATAGCAAACTTATGCGATATTCTTGGAGCCGATATTAACAATGTGCGTAAAGGAATCGGAAGTGATTCCAGGATTGGCGGTAAATTCATTTATCCGGGCACAGGTTATGGAGGTTCATGTTTTCCAAAGGATGTAAAAGCAATTATTAAAACAGCCGATGACAATAACTATGAACTCAATGTAATCAAGGCAGTTGAGAAAGCTAATGATTACCAGAAAAATGTTATTTTCAACAAGATGGTAAAATTCTTTAATAATAATCTTAAAAACAGGTTGATTGGAATATGGGGGTTATCGTTCAAACCAAAGACAGATGATATAAGAGAAGCATCCGCGATCGTTCTTATAGAGAAACTCCTTGAGGCTGGTGCCAGAGTCAGAGCTTACGATCCGGCTGCAATAAATGAAACCAGGAAACTGCTTGGAAACAAAATTGAATATACCAATGATCCGTATGAAGCCCTGGTTGATGTAGATGCAGTTGCTTTGATGACAGAATGGTCGGAATTCCACCTTCCTGATTTTAGCAGGATGGCTGAATTAATGAAAGGGAAAGTCATTTTTGACGGCCGGAATATTTATGATCCTGCCGAACTCAGAAGGCTTGGATTTTTATATTTTGGAATAGGAAGAAGATGACTGAGGGACTGAGGGACTAACAGAAAATTTTGATATCAAAACCCTAAACGCTAAACATTAAAACATGAAAGGAATAATACTCGCCGGAGGTTCAGGGACAAGACTTTACCCAATTACAAGCGCCATCTCGAAACAAATGTTACCAGTTTATGATAAACCGATGATTTATTATCCTTTATCAGTTTTAATGCTGGCGGGTATCAGGGAAATATTGATAATTTCTACTCCCAGAGACCTTCCAGGTTTTAAAAGTCTTCTTGGTGACGGCAGATCGTTTGGAATGCAATTCAGTTACAAAGAACAACCATCACCGGACGGACTGGCTCAGGCATTTATTATTGGTGAGGAATTTATCGGGGACCAACCTGTGTGTATGATACTGGGTGATAATATATTTTACGGGCATGGATTCGGCGAGTCGCTTCTCCAAACGTCAGAAATAAAGAAAGGAGCCTGTGTCTTTGGATATTATGTTACTGATCCTGAGCGCTATGGCGTTGTTGAATTTGATGTAAACAGAAAGGTTCTGAGCATTGAGGAAAAGCCGGTACATCCCAAGTCAAACTATGCAGTTACGGGTCTATATTTTTATGACAATTCTGTTGTAAAAAAAGCCAAGGCACTTAAACCATCTCCCCGCGGTGAACTTGAAATTACCGATCTTAACAGAGTATACCTGGAAGAAGGTACACTTGATATAAAACTCATGGGGAGAGGCATGGCATGGCTTGATACCGGGACATATGACAGTCTACTGCAAGCAGCAAATTTTGTTGCCACTCTTGAACAAAGACAGGGACTAAAAGCTTCATGCATCGAAGAGATTGCCTTTAAAAGAGGGTTTATTGATAAAAATCAACTATTGGAATTGGCACTGCCAATAAAGAATAGCCAGTATGGAAAATATCTGTTAAGGATTGCCAATGAAGAGATTAATACGTTCGAAGGATTAAAGTAAGCATTTTTAAAATATGAAAATAATTGAAACCGGGTTCAAAGGACTTATCGTAATCAAACCCACAATATATACTGACTCAAGAGGTTACTTTTTTGAAAGCTTTAATAATGTTGCTTTTCTGGAGGCAGGTATCAGCTTTTCGTCAGTACAGGATAATGAGTCAAAATCATCGAAAGGGGTTATCAGAGGATTGCATTATCAACTGAATCCATTTCCTCAGGCAAAACTTATCAGAGTAGTTTCAGGAAAAATATTTGATGTCGCTCTCGATATTCGCAAAGATTCTCTGACTTTCGGCAAATGGTTCAGTATCGAACTTGATTCTGAAACCAAAGATCAGCTTTTAATACCTCATGGATTTGCCCATGGATTCTCTGTTCTCAGCGAAATTGCAATTATCCAGTATAAATGTGACAATGTTTATAACTCTAAATATGAACGGGGTATAAACGTGAATGATCCTGAACTGGATATTTACTGGAAATTGGGATCAACGGTTCCGGTTATCAGCGAAAAAGACATGAACCAGCCGTTACTGAAAGATGCTGAAATTTATATTTAAAATATAGAGGTCTTAATTATGGCAATAATTCTAATTACCGGAGCTGATGGTCAACTCGGGAATGAGCTAAAAGTTGCATCAAAAAACTTTTACGGATACAATTTTATTTTTACTGATAAAGATACACTTGATATTACCAGTCTGGACCAAACTTCTGCGTTCATAAAGAAGGCCCAGCCTGACTGGATCGTTAACTGCGCAGCGTATAATCTTGTTGACAAAGCCGAAAGTGAACCTGAGCAGTCAATTCTTATAAATGGAACAGCTGTTAAAAACATTACAGAGGTGATAAGTGGATCGCTATGCAGGTTTATTCATGTCTCAACCGATTATGTTTATGACGGAAAATCGAATGTACCTTATAATGAAAATACAGTTGCGGCTCCCTTATCAGCTTATGGCAGATCAAAACTGGCAGGTGAAAAATATGCCTTGCTTCACCAGGGTTCAATGATTATAAGGACATCCTGGCTATATTCTTCATTCGGAGCTAATTTTGTCAAAACAATTCTAAGACATGCAGCCGAGAAAGAATCTTTAAAAGTTGTGTTTGATCAGACCGGAACACCCACTTACGCTGCTGATCTTGCTGGAGCAATTATGAGTATAATTTCAGGAGTAATCAGGAACCAGATTGCCATGAATTCCGGTATTTATAACTATTCCAACGAAGGCGTGTGCACATGGTACGATTTTGCATGTGAGATCATTAAGGAAGCAGTCCTTACCTGCAAGGTATATCCTGTTCTTACAAAGGATTATCCTTCAGTTGCCGAAAGACCGGTTTATTCGGTAATGGACAAAAGTAAAATCAAAGATAATTATAGCCTTTCAATCCCACATTGGAGGACAAGTCTTACAAAATGTATTAAACTATTAAAATAATAGAAAAATGTTATCGCTAAGTGAGATAAAAAAAAGAGCTGAAAGCTGGTTGGGTAAAGAGTTCAATGAAGAAACCCGGAAAGAGGTTCGTGAAATGCTTGAAAAAGATGAAGCGAAGCTTATCGATGCATTCTACCAGGATCTCGAATTTGGCACAGGCGGACTGAGAGGCATTATGGGTGCCGGCACCAACAGGATGAATATTTACACCCTTGGGATGGCAACTCAGGGTTTGTCAAATTACATTATCAGGCAGTGCGGGAATTCAGGTGTAAAAGTGGCAATAGCTCATGATTGCCGCAATAACAGCCGTTACTTTGCTGAAACAACTGCAAATATATTCTCTGCTAACGGATTCGAAGTTTATCTCTTCGAATCATTACGTCCCACACCGGAACTATCATTCGCAATCAGGCATTATAAATGTCAGAGTGGCGTCGTAATTACTGCTTCACATAATCCACCCGAATATAACGGGTACAAGGCTTACTGGGACGACGGAGGTCAGGTAGTAGCTCCTTATGATGACGGGATCATTGATGAAGTGCGTAAAATAACTTCCGTAAATGAAATAAAATTCAGTGGAAAAAAGGAGAGAATAAAAATCATAGGAAAAGAGACAGATGAACTATTTCTCAAAGAGGCACATAAAATGAGCCTTAACCCGGAGATTATAAAGAATTTCTGCGATATTCCGATAGTTTATACTCCAATTCATGGAACAGGTATTACGATGGTACCGCCTGCTTTGAAAATGTTTGGATTTAAAAACATCATCAGTGTACCGGAGCAGGACGTTATTGATGGTAACTTTCCAACCGTCAAATCGCCTAATCCTGAGGAACCCGATGCGCTTAAATTGGCTATTAAAAAAGCAATTGAAACCGATGCCGAACTGGTTATGGCTACTGATCCTGATGCTGACAGACTTGGGCTTGCAGTAAAAAACAGAAAAGGTGAATTCATACTTCTTAACGGAAATCAGACCGGGGTTATACTGATCTGGTACATACTATCACAATTTAAGGCAAGAAAAAAATACAAAGGCAATGAATATATTATTAAAACTATTGTCACATCCGATCTGATCGAAAGGATAGCTGAAGGTTATAATGTTGAGTATTTCAATGTTTTAACAGGATTCAAATTTTTTGCCGAGCTTATCAGGGAAAAAGAAAAAACCAGGAAATATATCGGTGGCGGAGAAGAAAGCTATGGTTTTTTGCCGGGTGATTATGTGAGGGATAAAGATGCAGTTGCTTCCTGCGCACTTGCTGCAGAGGCCACTGCATGGTCAAAAAGTAAGGGGATGTCGCTTTTTGAACTTCTCCTTGACATTTATGTGCAGTATGGCTTTTATAAGGAAAAACTTATAAATATTGTAAGAAAAGGGAAAGAGGGTGCCGGGGAGATCAAAGCAATGATGACAGAATACAGGAACAATCCACCGGAAAAGATCAACAATAGCCAGGTTACAAAGATCAATGACTACGAAACAAAGCTTTCACATGATATTCTTAAAGGAACAAAAACCAAAATTGATCTTATCAAATCGGATGTTCTCCAGTTCTTCCTTGCCGATGGAACAAAGATCTCCGTAAGACCTTCCGGTACAGAACCAAAAATCAAATTCTATTTCAGCGTGAATACAAAGCTAGAATCTAAGGACAAGTTTGAAGAAACTGAGAAAATCCTCGATAAAAGAATAAGCGACATTATTTCAGATATGAAATTGCAGTAATGCTGAAATCCATTAAGCACAAAGAGCGCAAAGATCTAAGGTAAATGCTACTTTGCGACCTTTGGATTTAAACCTTTGCGACCTTTGTGGTTAATTGATTTCCTTTATTCTCCTATAATCTTTACTAGTACACGTTTTCGTCTTTTCCCATCAAATTCCCCATAGAATATCTGTTCCCAGGGACCGAAGTCAAGTTTTCCACCGGTAACTGCAACTACCACTTCCCTGCCCATTACAGTACGTTTGATATGAGCATCAGCATTATCCTCAAATCCGTTATGCTTATATTGCGAATAAGGCTTTTCCGGTGCGAGTTTTTCCAGCCACACCTCAAAATCATGGTGAAGACCTGATTCGTCATCATTAATAAATACACTTGCGGTTATGTGCATAGCGTTTATGAGTATAAGCCCCTCCTTAACTCCGCTCTCATAAAGGCAATTTTCTACTTGTCCTGTGATATTAATAAATGCTCTGCGGGTTGACGTCTCAAACCAGAGCTCTTTACGATAAGATTTCATAT
>Ga0209539_1000006_pt1 | contig 113827 bp, 110 predicted proteins | sample BarGraNGADG00312_2_FD_184499 | JGI IMG/M metagenome (GOLD analysis project Ga0209539, IMG submission 184499) | Arctic peat soil microbial communities from Barrow, Alaska - Barrow Graham LP Ref core NGADG0011-312 (SPAdes) (version 2) | ecosystem: Environmental > Terrestrial > Soil > Wetlands >...
GGAGCCGCTCCCGGCGGAGAAGAGACACAGCATCCTGACCGGCGTGACCAGCGAACGGATCGAGAGGCGGCCGCTCGCGTACATGATCGAGGCCGATCCTTCCGAGGCGGTGCGCTCGAGCGAGATAGTCGGGATCGTCTCGCTTTTCTTCGAGCCGTCCGTGGTGAAGGAGTTCGGCGGCACCGTTCTCCACCCGATGCTCGAGGGCATAGCTGGCAACTTCGACATGCAGGACGAGGATGACCGCGCTGTGGTACGCTCCCTTATCGAGGCCGAGGAGAGGCTCGTATCGAGCCGTGAGCTCCCGGCCGATTTCCTGATCATGGCGGCCTGTAAGAGAGACGAGGCGCCTGCCGGCCTGGAGGAGATGTTGAAGGAAGGCAAGGAGCGCGCTCAAGTCATCGTCCGGCAGGAGTCGGAGATACTCGAGCTGACGCGAAGGCTCGAGGAGGCCGAGCGGCGCAACCTCGAGCTGGTCGACATCGCCGAGGGGCACAGGAAGGAAGAAGAGGAGCTCAAGCGCGAGCTGGAGCTCGTAAGGCGCCGGAACGAGGAGCTCGCGGGTGCGGGGCTGCTCGGCCGCGCCCGATACGCCTACAGGCGTTTCCGCCGACGATAGGCGCAACGGAGGCCCGATTGCAGGACGACCGTTCTAGAGACGCGCAGAAGACCATCTCGGCCATCATCGTCCTGTACAACTCCGCGGACTACATCGCCCCGTGCCTCGAGTCGCTGGCGGCGACCGGCTATCCGAACCTTGAAGTCATCCTGGTCGACAACGGCTCGGAGGACGGCTCGCTCGAAAAAGCGCGCGAGGTCGCGGCGAAGTGCGGGCTTGATACGCTAGCGAGCGACCTCGGCCGCAACCGCGGCTTCGCCTCCGCGAACGACGAGGCCTTCACGCTCTCCAGCGGAGAGATCATCCTGCTGCTGAACCCTGACACCGAGCTTTATCCCGACGCGCTCACCGCGCTGGTCGCGGCCTTTGACGCGGACGAATCGATAGGGATAGCCGGGTGCAAGCTCTACCACCCCGACCGCAAGACCATCCAGCACGCCGGCGGGTTCGTCCGTGACAACGGTCTCACGATGCACTACGGGGCCGACGAGCCCGATGAAGGCCAGTGCGACGAGATGCGCGACGTGCCGTACGTCACCGGGGCGGCGCTCGCCGTCAGGCGCGACGTGTTTATCGAGGCGGGCATGCTGGATCCGGGCTACTACCCGGCCTACTTCGAGGAGACCGACCTCTGCCTCGCGGCAAGGAGGCTCGGCTACCGGGTGGTCTACGTGCCGGACGCGCGCCTGGTCCACCACGAGTCGACGACGACCACGAAGTATTCCGAGCAGTTCCTCTACCTCTATCACAGGAACCGCATCAGGTACCTGCTCAAGAATTACTCCCTGCGCTTCCTGCTCCGGCGTGCGTGGCCGTTCGAGCAGAGGTGGCTGGGCTGGATCCCGCCCGAGGAGAAGGCCGGCCCTCTCAAGAAGGCGTACCTCGTAAACCTTGCCATGCTGCCTCTGACGATGATCGCCAGGCTCAGGCTGGAGAGAGCCCTCTCCTCGCCGCGGATCGAGGACACCACCGGCGAGTCGTGCATAGAGGAATAAGGAGCCTGGACTTGGCCCTCCGCCGGGACACCGCCGACCTCTTATATAATTGTCTGAGCATTCGGCCTTCGATTCCGGTATTCCGGGGGTGAAGATGGAAGACCCCGCGAGGGTGATAATCTGCGAGAGCAAGGTGCCGTTCGTGACGGGCGGCGCCGAGCTGCACGTCGAGAACCTGGCGAAGGCCGTGATGGCGCAAGGCCTCCACACGGACGTCCTCACCATGCCGTACGAGTGGGACCCGCCGGAGAAGATCCTCAAGAGCTGCCTGCTGTGGAGGATGCTCGACCTCGAGGAGACCCCGACCGGCCGGGTCGACCTGCTGATCGCGACGAAGTTCCCGACATATGCCGCCAAGCACTACAACAAGGTGGCGTGGGTCTTCCATCAGCACAGGAGCGCATACGAGCTCGAGGGGACGATCTACGACGACATGTCCAGGCACGACGGTGCGCGCGAGTTCAGGGAGCTGATCTCCGGGCTGGACAGACGTTTCCTCGGCGAGTGCCGCAAGGTGTTCGCGACCAGCGAGAACGTGGCGCTCAGGCTCAGGAAATCGTGCGGCGTCGAGAGCGAGGTGCTCTACCATCCGCCACCGTACGAGGGCAGGTACCACTCGGGCGAGTACGGCAACGATATCCTGATAGTCGGCAGGCTCGAGTCGCTCAAGCGGGTCGACCTGGCTATACAGGCGATGAAGCTGGTCCGCGAGCCCGCGGCGAAGCTGCGCATCATCGGCCGCGGCTTCCTGTCCGCGACGCTCGAGCAACTTGCGGAGAAAGAAGGCCTATCCGACAGGATCTCCTTCGAGGGGTTCGTCCCTGACGACAAGTTGCTCGACATGTATGCCGATGCCGCGTGCGTTCTCTACGTGCCTTTCGACGAGGATTACGGTTACTCGACGTTGGAGGCGTTCGCTTCCTCGAGGCCCGTGATAACGACCGACGACTCGGGCGGCCCGCTGGAGTTCGTCAAAGACGGCGAGACCGGCCGTGTGGTGACCGCGAAGCCGGCCGAGGTGGCGTCGGCGATAGACGAGATGATCTCCGAGCGCGACCGGGCCAGGAAGTTCGGCGAGGCCGGGCGGGAGCTCATCAAAGACATAAGCTGGACGAACGTGATGGACAAGCTGGTCCGTCCCCACCTGCCATGCTGAACGTCCCGCTCAGGGTGGCCTGGTTCTCACCACTGCCGCCGACGAAGACCGGGGTCGCCGACTACAGCGCCGAGCTCCTTCCCGCGCTCGCGGAGCACCTGAAGATCGAGCTGTTCGTCGAGGACCCGGCCCTTCACGAAGGGCAGCCCATCGCCGACATGTTCCCGGTCCTGCCTTACTGGCGGTTCGAGGAGCGGCAGCGCGTCGAGCGTTTCGACCTTTGCATCTACCAGATGGGCAACAGCATCGCCCACAGGTTCGTCTACCTCTCGCTCATCGACACGCCCGGGCTGGTCGTTCTCCATGAGCCCATGCTCCATCACTTCATGCTGGAGATGCTCTCGGAGGGCTGGACCGAGCTCGACTACTCGAGGGAGCTCGACTACAACTACGGCGCCGGCCGCGGCGACATCGAGAAGGCGGTCGCGGCGGACGGGACCGAGCTGTCCCGGTTCGGCTACCCGATGATACAGCGCGTGGTCGACTGCAGCCTGGGGATAATCGTCCACAGCAAACACGCCCGCGACGTGGTGCTGACACACAGGTCGCGCTGCCCTGTCGCTGTGGTGCCGCACTCGTACGTGCCGGAGCAACACTCGGCTTCGCTGGACATCGCCGGGGCCAGGCGCGAGCTCGGGCTGGACGAGGAGCTGCTGCTGGTGGGCAGCTTCGGGTTCATCACACCGGCCAAGAGGATCGAACAGGTGCTTGAGGCGTTCGAGGAGTTTGCGGCGGAGGCCCCCGAGGCGAGGCTCGTCCTGGCGGGCGGTCACGTCCCCGAGTACCCGGTGGAAGAACTGATAGAAGCCCGCGAACTGACCGACAGGGTCATCACGCCGGGGTATGTCTCGTGGGAAAAGCTGATGTGTTACATGGCGGCCTGCGACCTGGCACTGTCATTCCGCTGGCCGTCAGCGGGCGAGACGCCGGGCGGGCTGATCAGGCTGATGGGCCTCGGCAAGCCGGCGTTGGTCTCCGATCACATGGCTCTCGCCGAGTTCCCGGACGACTGCTGCATCAAGGTCAAGCCGGGCCGCGAGGCGGAGGAGACGCTGCGTGTCCTCAGGGAGCTGAAGAAAGACCGCGGCGCCTACCTCGTGATGGGAGCAAGGGCCCGGCAATACATCGAGAGGAACAACCGGGTAGAGGATGTCGCCGAGGCCTACGCAACGTTCGCGCGGTCGCTGCTGCTCGTCCAGAGAGGAGCGCCCGAGTCGAAGGGCGGCGCTCGCGAGGAGCTCCTCGACGAAGTGGCAGACGCGCTGACGGGAATGGGAGTCGGCCCCGACAGCCGCGCCCTCCTCGCCGATGTATCCGCGGCAATCGACGACATGTTCGACTGATCCCTCCCTTAAATTCGCAAAATGCGAAAAAGGTGACAGGCACCAATGCGAAAAAATGCGAAAATGCCGTACCTGTCCGGAGGCTCGTCTCGAGTCTTGTACAAGGCAAGGGTGTGTGCCCTCTTCAGGCTTCAAACGCCCTCAAGGTCACACCCCCAACACCTGAGCAGAAGTCTGGACCTGACTGAGACGCGCTGAATACGCCTCCGAGAGGCTTCGATGGAGCAACTATTGCTGGCTCCAATTACCAAAATGCAAAAAAGGTGCCAGGCACCAAATTTGCAAAATGCGAAAAATGAGGCGCGGTTTTAACCGCGCAAACGCGACTGAAGTCGTGTCCTAATAAGCATGTCGCGTCGCGCCCTGTCAAAGGTCCTGCATTATCACGTCTGCAGCGGCTATCCCTGAGCCGATCGTCGGGGGCACGCCGCCACCGAAATGAGTCGACGCGCCGGTCAGGTACAGCCCCGGCACCGCCTTCGAGCGGAGCCTCGGCCTGAAGAACGCGCTCGCCATGATGTCGTTCTGCAGCGCGTAGACGGCGCCGCACGGGTGCAGGAGCATCCTCTCGAAGTCCTTCGGCGTGTTGACCTTCGCGACTGTGATATGGTCGCGTATGTCGGTCAGCCCGAACTTCTGCTCCAGCAGCTTCAGCTGTGAGTCGAGATACCGTTCCTTCATCGAGTCCCAGTCTCCTTCCGCCAGCTCATAAGGCGCGAACGAGACCAGGTTCAGGCAGTGATGCCCCTCGGGCGCCAGCGACGGGTCCGCGTGGCTGGGCCACGATATCAGCATGAAGCCCCGGTCGGGTATCTTCTTCGAGTTGTAATCTTCGAACCAGATGTCGTTCATCTCGTCCAGCGTGGTGTAGCAGAAGGTGTGGTGCGCGTCGAGCTCGGGCCTCTTGTCCAGGCCGAGCATGATCATCGGCGCCGGAATCGAGAGCTGGTAGCTGTCGACGGCTTTCGCGGCCCAGCCGGGGAGGTTCTCCCTGCCGATCATGTCAAGGTACGCCACCTTCATGTTGACGTTCGACACGACTATCCGGCTCCGGATCTGAGTGCCGTCGTCGAGCTCCACTCCGCACGCCCGCCCGTTCTCCATCAGGATCTTCTTCACGGTGGTGTTGAAGCGGAACTCCCCGCCGAAACTCTCGAACGCCTTCGATATCGCGAGCGGTATCTGGCCCATCCCGCCCCTGGGATAGAAGATACCCTCGTGCTCGGAGTAAGCGAGGAACGCGATGTAGCCCGGGCAGAGCGCCGGCGGAAGGCCGATGAAGTAAGACTGCAGACTCATCGACGCCCTGACCTTGTCGCTGGAGAAGAAGCCGCAGAGAGTGCTCTCGAAGTTCTTCACCATGTACTTCATCAGCTTGAACATCTTCGGGTTCGCGGCGGTGAGCTTCATCGCGTCGCCGAAGGTCATGAACGGCCTGGTCATTATCTTCCCGAACGCCTCCCGGATAGCCTCTTCGCCGATCTTCGCGAAGCGGTCCCACGACTCGGCGTCCTCGGCCGAGAACTTCGCGATGACCTCCCTGGTGCCGTCCTTGTCGACCGGGTACGTGAACCTGTTCCCCTCCGCTGTGACGAAACCGTAGATGGGATCGACCGGGATCATATCCAGGTAGTCCGAGGTCTTCTTGCCGAGCGACTCGAAGAGCTCGTCGATTATCCACGAGAGCTCCACGATGCTCGCCCCGATGTCGAACTTATAGCCCTGGACCTCGTATGACGAGCAGCAACCGCCGGGTCCACCGGTATGCTCTCAGACAAGTGTGTTTATCCCGTTCTTCGCCATTATCGATGCGGCCGAGATACCGCCGAGGCCGGCACCGATGACGATGGCGTCGTAGTCGTACATCGCGGCCTCCTTATATGAAGTAGCGGTAGGGCAGGTAAGGCACCTGCTTGCCGAGGTAGACTATGTACTTCCGCGTGCTTGGCTTGAGCTGGAACCATCCCGCCACCATCGCGGCCAGCACCGCCAGCGCGAGGACTTTCTTCAACGTCGCCATGTCAACCTCCTCCGTTTCAGTATCCCGCTCTCGGTGCTCACACCGCCGATGGGACGGGACACTATCGGCGGCCGCAGCCGGCCGGTCTCATCCGTGGTCTTTGATGATGTAGTCCGCCGTCACGACGCCCGAGGCAACGGCGGTCGGCACACCGCCGCCGAAGTGTGTCGATGCGCCGGTCAGGTAAAGGTTCTTGATCGCGCGCGAGCGGTTGTTCATCCGGAACATCGCCAGGCTGGTGAGGTCGGAGAAAAGCCCGTAGATGCCACCCTGCGGGTGAAGCAGGCGGCGCTCGAAGTCGAGGGGCGTGGAGACGTCCAGTACCTGGATGTGGTCCCGCGCGTCGGGGAGCACGTTCTTCTCGAGCTGGCGGACGCCCTCCTCCTTGTACCAGTCCTTGCACCGGTCCCAGTTGTCGCCGAGCGGCGAGTAGGGGGCGGGCGCGTTGCATATCCAGTTGAGGACGTGGTGGCCCTCCGGTGCGAGCGAGTCGTCACACTCGCTGGGCCAGCAGATGAGGCTCATCGCGTGGTCGGGGATGAGGTCCCTCATGTAATACTCATCCCACACCTCGTTCATCCGCTCGACCGTGTCGGTGAAGACGGTGTGATGGGCGTTCAGCTCCGGCTTCTTGTCGAGCCCGACGTAGATCATCGGGCAGGGCATGGAGACCTTGTATGAGTCGACCGCCTTGACCGCCCAGCGGGGGAGGTTCTGCGGCCCGACCAGCTTGAAGTACGTGACCTTCCCGTTGAGGTTCGAGACGACGAAATCGCTGGTGATCTCGGTCCCGTCGGACAGGATGACCCCCTTGGCCTCGCGGCCCTCGAGAAGGAGCTTCTCGACCTTGACGCCCGTCCTGACCTCGAGGCCGAACTCCTTGCCCGCGTTCATGATGCCGTTCGGGATGCCGATCATGCCCCCGCGCGGATAGTAGATGCCGAGGTGCTCCGAGAGCGCGATCATGCCGAAGATGCCCGAGCCCAGGTAAGGCGGCGCGCCGGCGAAGAAAGACTGGAACGAGACCGAGGCCAGCATGTCCTTGTTCTTGAAAGCGCCTTTCACGGCCATCTCGTGGTTCTTCAGGAACGTTGGGAGGATGGAGTAGATCTTCGGGTACTTGAGCAGCACCTTAAGTGCCGCCGAGAAAGTGTTCATGTCCGAGCAGATCATCGCGTCCATCGCGTAGTCGAGCAGCCACATCCCGTACTTCTCGAACTCGAGCCAGCTCTCGTAGTCTTCCGGCGCCATCCTCCTGACGACCTCGTTGGTCTCGTCGATGTCGGTCGGGATGGTGAACCGCTTACCCTCGGGCGTGATGAAGGCGTAGATCGGGTCGCACTGGCACAGCTCGATGTAGTCTTCTAGCTTCTTGCCCATCCTCTCGAACGTTATCTCCAGCGGCCTGATGAGCTCGACGATGGAGGCGCCCACGTCGAACTTGTATCCCTGGTTCTCGAAAGTGGAGCAGCACCCGCCGATGATATCGGCCTGCTCGAGGACGAGTGTCTTGAAGCCGTTCTTGCTTATTATGGACCCGGTCGTCAGGCCCCCGAGCCCGGCGCCGATGACTATAGCGTCGTAATCCGCCACTTCTTTCACCCCCGGTCCGCAAGCGCGGATAGTCTTTTTGACCCATGGGTAATTTATACTGACTGGTGGGTCGAATGCAATGCTTTTATAGTCGGAAACACGCATGGTTTCGCACTATCCGTTTCTACCTGTTATCCCGCTTTGAGCCATTCGCCAGGGCGCCCGAATGGTGTCTATTTCGAATCGCGGACCTGTGATAGCAAAGAGCTTGTCAAACCGGTTTTCAGGAGCGCACTTGGGCTTTTCTCGCTAACGTGGCTCGTGTACCTCGTTCCTGCACTGGGAGGACTCGTTCTGACGTTGTTTCTCCCGAGTTCAAGCCCCTGGCTCGTGGGCTTTCCGATCGCCTGTGTCAGCATCGTCATCTTTGTCTTCTGGTTGCCGGTGACTCTGATCGCGTTTTCGAACGTCTTCATCGACCGGTCCGGCGGGGTTGCAATGTTGCGAGGCGATCTCATGGTCGAAGATTACGTGCGGCCTGCAAAGGAGAAGATCGGTTCGATAGATTCGATCTAGCGAGTATGGCGGTTAGCTGGCGGCCTCAGGAGAGTTCAGGCCGTGCTGCATGAAGTCCATCAGCCCGACGAAGAACTGGAAGACGTCGAAGTCCTCCTCGAAGAAGTAGCGGGTGCCGACGGTCTCGGCGATACCGATCAGCGCGTAAGACACGGTGACCGGGTCGAACTTCCTGAAGACTCCCTGCTCCATGCCGATCTTCAGGTCGACCACCAGGAAGTCCGAGATGCGGTGCTGGAGCTCGGCCGCCTTCTTGCGAAGGCGCTCGTTACCGCCCATGACCTCGCCGTACAGGCCGATGTTCAGGTGCTGCATGTCCTTGAACTTGGAGATGAAGGTCAGGCCCTTGAGTCCCATCCTGGTGAGGGCGTCCTTGGTGCCTTCGGCCGCGGCCTCGGCTTCGGCGATTATCTTGTCGAGCGTCCGGTCGAGTGTGGCGACGAAGATGTCTTCCTTGCCGTCGAAGTACTGGTAGCAGGTCCCCTTGCTGACGCCGGCCTCTTGAGCGATGTCGTCGACCGTGGCGTTGTGGTAGCCCTTAGCCGTGAAGACTTCCAGCGCGGCGTCGAGTATCGCAAAAGTGCGCCGCTCCTCGTCAGAGAGGGTCGCAAGGCGCTCTTCCTCCTCGAGCTCGTACGATTCCTTGCGCTTGGCCTGCTTCTTGAAGTCCTCCCACTCGGACACTTTCTTGAAGGGGTACTTGTCGAGGATGACCTTCATGCTCTTGATCGAGAGGCTCTCCGCTCGCATCCTCTTGATGATCAGCAGGCGCCTGAGGAAGTCATCGTCGTAGAAGGCGACGTTGGGCTTTGATTTCTCCGGCCTCGGGAGCAGCCCCTGCGATATGTAGAACTTGATTGTGCTGACCGACAGCCCGGACGCGCTCGCGAGCTGGCTCATCTTCATCGGTTTGTGTTCTTTTGTCGCCTGGGCCATGTGATTCCCTTCGATCGAAGTGCTTTCGACTATAAAACGAAAACGGAAGGAATGTCAAACGCCTCGGTCAAAATCGCTGTCTGATTTGCCCCCGAACCATTATTTCGTGCTCAAATTCAAAAAGGGGTCTGACCCCTTTTTGAATTTTGTTGACAAAAGGGTCAGACCCCTTTTCAACTATTCAGACGAAGTAGCGGAAGGGCATCTTGGGGAGCTGAGTGACGAGCAGCTTCAGGTAGCGCCAGTCGCTCGCCGTCCTGTGAGTCGAAAGCCACCAGCCGGCCATCGCGATCAGAACCAGCGGCAGCAGACCCTTCGAACTTTTCATCGATCTCTCCTCACGAGTTGTCGTCGACCAGGAGACCGGCCGTGATTATCCCGCCCGCTATCACCGTGCACACGCCGCCGCCCGGGTGTGTCGAGGCCCCGGCGAGATACAGGTTCTCTATGGACTTCGACCTGTTCGCCGGCCTGAACATCGCCATGTGCGACAGGTCAGTCTGGATCCCGTAAACGGCGCCGCCCGGGTGTAGCAGCATCCGCTCGAGGTCCCTGGGTGTGGCCATGTCCCTGAAGACGATGTGCTTGCCGAGGTCAGGGATGATGTACTTCTCGATCGTCGCGACGGCCTCGTCGATGTACTGCTCCTTGTAGGAGTCCCAGTCCGTCGTGGCGAGGTCGTACGGGGCCAGGCCCATGTGGGTCAGCACGTGCTTCCCGTCCGGTGCCAGCGACGGGTCGATCTTCGAAGCCCACGAGACGAGCCCCATGATCTCCGGCTTGCCGTCGACCACGTAGAGCCTGCCCTTCAGGTAGTTTTTACTCCAGTAGTCGTTCATCACTTCGGGGCTGGTGAGTGTCAGCGTGTGGTGCGCGTTGAGAGGCGGCTCGTAATCGACGCCCAGGTAAATCATCGGGCAGGGCATGGAGAGCTCCATCGAATCGATGCCGCGCCACACGTGCCAGGGGAGGTTCCCGCGCCCGATCATCTCCATGTAGACCTTCTTCGCGTTGATCGCGCCGACGACGTTGCCGGCCATTATCTCCTCGCCGTCGCTCAGCAGGACTCCCTTCGCCTGCCGGCTCTCGGTGATGATGTGTGTCACCCTGGCGCCCAGCCTCACCTCTCCGCCCAGCTCCTCGAACGCCTTCCTGATCCCGTCCGGGATCCCGATCATGCCGCCGTTCTTCGGGTAGTGGATGCCGGTGTGTTCGACCAGCCCGGCGATTGCGTAGAGACCGGCGCACATGTCCGGCGGCATCCCGGCGTAGAAGGACTGGAACGCCATTGACGCGAGGACGTCGTCGTTCGAGAAATATTTCGCGATTATCTTCTGGTGCGTTGTGGCGAACATCGGAAGCGATACAGCATCCCCGGGTATTTTTTAATGATCCTCAGTATGTCCATGAAGCCGAGCGCCGGCGCGTAGAAGAAGTTGTCGATCAACCCCAGCACCCGCGGCATGTACTTCTCGGCGAACTTCAGGAACGCGCGCGCGTCCCCGGGCGAAACGGTCGCGATGACGTCGGCCGTCTCCTCGATCGAGGCGGGGTAGGCGAACCGGATGCCCCTGGTGTTGTCGCAGTAATCGTAGATCGGGTCGACGTCGTAGAACGGGATGTAATCCTCGATGTCGAGCGAGAGCCTCCTGAACAGCTCGTAGAAGGCCTGGGGCGCCTCGACGACGCTCGCCCCTACATCGAAATGGAAGCCTTCGGCCTCGAAAGTCGAGCAGCAACCGCCGATCCTCTGAGACTGCTCGAGGACGAGCGTCTTCATCCCCGCCTTCTGGCAGAGGGCCGCAGCCGACAGGCCTCCCACACCGCCCCCGATGACAACGACGTCGTAGTCTGGCATCCGCTGTCTCCTTCCCCGTGGTTCGTCAGACTGACCGGATGGTATATATTACTACCCACTTGTCGGGCCGGGCAAGAATGTGTCAGAGCACTTCCTGCGCCCCCCGTGTTACCAGACCGGAGCTGCGACGTTTAAGGCTATAATCTTTCTTGTTCTTGACCCGGAAAGAAGGAGACCACAATTGAGCAAAGTGATACTGGTCAGGCATGGGCGCACCGCCTGGCATGCAGAGGGTAGATACGCGGGCACGGCGGACGTGCCGCTTGATGACGTGGGACGCGAGCAGGCGAAGAAGGTCGCGGTACGCATGACCGGCCAGAAGATCGACGCGATCTATTCGAGCCCATTGTCACGGTGCCTGGACCTCGCGAAAGACGTGGCCGAAGTCGCCGGTCTCGAGGTGAAAGTGGACGAGCGCCTGAGGGAGATCGACCTGGGCCGATGGGACGGGGAGATGCTGAAAACGATCGTGGAGACTGACGGGGCTCTGCTGAAGCAGTGGACGGAGGACCCCGCAGCGATAACCATACCCGGCGGAGAGTCGCTGATCGCGGTCCAGGAGCGGGCGATGGAGTGGCTGGCTTCCGCGGTGACGGATAACGGTGAAGGTATCATCCTGGCGTCCAGCCACGGCGGGCCCATCAGGTCGATACTCGCCGGTGTGATAGGACTGCCGCTCTCTCACCTGTTCAAGCTGACAGTCGATCTCGCGTCCGTCTCGGTCATCAACTACATGGGCGAGTTCTCGAACATCAAGCTGCTGAACTCGACAGAGCATCTCGGTGAGACGCATACGGAAGGCATGTTCTAAGTAGCCTGAAGTGATCTAGAAGGAGACCGGGAGAGCGACCGTCTCGTTATCCGTGTTCCTCAGGACCAGGTTGGCCGTCTTCGTCGGCAGCTTCGATACGTCGAAGTTGCACCCCAGCCTTGTTGTGTCGTAGACGAGGATGCCTGTGGCGTTCACCTGCACGTTGCCGCTAACCAGCGTCACCAATATCCCGGACTTGAACCCGCTCCCCGTTATCTCGACCCGCTTGTTCGTCGCAGTAGAGGTAGGGTCCTCTTTTATGCTCTGCACTGTCAATTTGAGGGTCAGCCCGGTGGGCGAGGTCTGAGACGACTGGTTGCCGGTGGGGCCCGAACCTGTGTTCACCCCGGCCGGCACCGACTCAGTCTGCTGGCTGTTGTTCGACTGTTTCGTCTTTGCGCTGTTAAAGAGGAAGACGCCGACGAGCAGCAACATGGCCAGCACCACTATGGTGACTACGGCCACGATGGTTATCTTCCTGCTGTTGTTGTCGGTCTTGCTCTCTTTTTTCAGTGACTCGAAGGTCTGCTCCCAGTACTCCGGAAGCTCCGCCTCAGGCGGGAGCTCTTTCTTCGGCTCTTCGGAGCCCCCGTCGCCTGTCTCAGTGGGGGACCCATTGCCGGCCGCTGCCGCGGCGACTGCCGCTGCGGCGGAAGGCTCTGCGGAACCGCCGATTTCACCAGCAACTGGAGCCGAGGGTGTCGGCGCGGCGGGGGCGGGAGGCGTGGGGGCAGCAGGTGTCGGAACAACAGGCGCTGACGGTGTCGGTGCGACAGGAGCTGAAGTCGTGGGCGCCGGCGGAACCGGCGGCGTCGGTGCGATGGGGCCCGGCGCTGGGGGAGAAGCGGGCGCGACGGGAACCAGTCCCGCATCCGCGGGCGGCTTTACCGCGTCCGGCGAAGCAGTCTCTCCATTCTCAAAGCGGTGGAAGCAAAGGCCGCAGAATTTGCTGGCTTCCGGGTTCTCAGCTCCGCACTCGGGGCACCGCATAGTTCCCTCGTTTTCAGTTCGAATAACACCTGTCGCCGCGATTATACCACCGGCATTTCTACGCCGACCGTGACGCAGGACAGTCCCTTTTACCCGTTTGACGACCGCGGCGCCGTACGGGTGAGATGCGGCTGCGGGGAAAGAGATGAGCGGTGGGTGTTAAGATAAGATGCGGGGACAGAGGGCCGGGTGGCCGCGGGGCTTAAGCCCCGAGGAAAGTCCGGACTCCACAGGGCAGGGTGCTGGATAACGTCCAGGCGGGGCGACCCGACGGATAGCGCCACAGAAAAGAAAACACCCGCTGCGTAAAGCGGCGAGTAAAGCTGAAACGGTGGTGTAAGAGACCACCAGCGGCCGGGTGACCGGCCGGCTTGGCAAGCCCCACCCGGAGCGATGCCGAATAGGGGAGGAGCGGTGGCCCGCCGCGTTCGACTCCCGGGTAGGCAGCTCGAGGTCCGCGGTAACGCGGTTCCCAGATGGATGGCCACCACCGCCGAGAGGCGGGACAGAATCCGGCTTACAGACCCTCTGCCCTCCCGCCCACGGGCGTTATTCGACCCTGAACGAAGTGGAGCTCGTCTGCCCGTCCGGCGTACTGACCTTGAGGATGTAGGACTTCGTCTTGGCGCCCGAGAGGTTGAACTGGCACGCGAGCCGGTCCACGCCGTACACCATCACCCCGGTGCCGGAGACCATCGCCCGGTCGTTCTCGTCGGTCAGCTCGACCCTCGTCCCGGCCTGGAAGGCCGTCCCCTTTATCTCGACGGAGACGACTTTGCCGGTGTTGCCGGAACTGGGCGAGACGCTATAGACCTGCAGTGTGTTTGAGAGGCCCGGTTGCGTGCTCGTGGGCGTCCGATTGTAAGGAGTGACGCTGCGGTAGTTGCCATTGGGGTAGTTGTAGCTGTTGCCGCTCGGGTAGTTGTAGCTGTCCGATCCGGGCGACGTGTAATTGTGCAGGTAGCTGCTCGGGCTGCGGTAGGTGGTCGCGATGGTGACGCCGACTGCGGCGAAGATTATGAATATCACGATCGCGATGACGATCCTGGTGCCCGCCGTGGTCCCCCCGGTGCCGTAGCCTGCGCCGCCGCCGGCTTTCAGCGTGCTCTGCCAGTAGCTGGCGTTTGCGAGCGTCTCCACCGACGGGGGGCCTCCCGGCTGTCCGGAGGGCGTCGGGGTTATCGGGCCGGGCCCGAACGGACCTCCGCCCCCGCCACCACCGTATCCACCCGCGCCACCGTTGCCATACGGCGGGGGCATGCCCGGGATATTTCCGCCCGCGCCTTGCGCCCCGCGAGCGCCGATGAATCCCCCGATGACCGCGCCTTCTCCCACGGCCGGGGCAGCCTCGTTCCAGAGCCCCGGGCTTGGCGTGATCGGCGTCCCCGGCGCCGGCTGAGCGTAGACGTCGCCCGGCGCGGAGGGAGGATTGGGAGGCTGTGCGTAAGGAGCGGGAGGCTGCGCGTACACGTCTCCCGGCGCACCTGCCGCGGGTGGAGTCTGTATAGGATTGGCGACCGGCGGCTGCACGACCGGCGGCTGCGCGCCCGGCGGCGGCGCCTGGACCGGCAGCGGATGGTAGCACTCGCTGCAGTACCTGCTGCCGTCAGGGTTGTCCGCCCCGCAGTGGTCACACTTCATGGTCGCTCCGCGTCACCGAGCGTTTCAATAGCAAACCGATCCTCACGGCTCTCCTTTGTACGCGTTCCAATCGGGCGGAGGGAAGTTCATGTCCCATGCCCCGAGGACGTTGTCGTATCTCACGTATTTGATCAGCAGGTGCCTGCCGGAGCTGGACTTGAACTCCACCTGCAGCACCTTTTTGAAGTCCTTGTCCGTCCAGACGGTGGCGTTGAACAGCTCCTTGTTCATGTCGCCGTACATGCTCATGACGTAGAGCCCCAGCCCGCTGACCTCGAAGCGCTTCGCCCGCAGCCCGTTCAGTTGTTCTTCGACGGGGCCTTTGATGTCGGCCTCGCCGATCGTCCGGGAGTCGTTCAGGGCGATCATGTAGGTGTCCAGCTCGGAGATGTCCCCCTGCCCGGGGGTCACCCAGGTGCCGCCGTTCCACACGTACGGCGTGCTCTGGTTCTTCGAGACAACCGTGTACTGGACGACCAGGCGCCCTTCCTTGTCCACTTCCTGAGAGAGGTAGCCTTTGCCGCTGACGTTCCAGATGTTGCCGATCTTCGTTTTCTGGCCGCCTTCATCGAGGTAAACAGACGCCTGCCAGCCGAGAAGCCCCTGCGTCGCCGCGACCGCGGTGCCGAGCGTCGGCTTCTTCTGGCCGATGACCAGCCAGAAGGCGATGACACCACCGAGCACGATCAGAAGAGCGAAGAATACCCCTATGCCGACGTACGTCCTCCCCCTGTTCGAGGTCGTCACGACGGTCGGTGCATGAGGATGAGGCTGAGTGTGCGTGTGAAGGGCTTTGACCGGGTCGTCCCACTTGGCTATCGGCTCCAGCCGCTGTACGGTGACCCCGGCAAGGTCGGGCCCCAGGGCGGCCGCGACGCCGAGCGGTCTGTAACAGAGGCCGCAGAACTTGCTGTCATCAGGATTGTCAGCGCTGCAATACGGACATTTCAAAACGAAAACCCCAACCCGTTGCCGTACAGGTCAAGAACCTCAAAGGCCAGGTGGAATTATAACATTGCGCAACGCGCCGTCTCGCGGGTTTCCCGGCCGGGTCGGCCGGGCAGGTCAACTGATGTCGGTCCTCGCGCTGATGCGGCGCATGAGGATGTCCCTCGTCTCGACGCCCGGATCCAGCCTCACCTTGATGTTACGCCGCGGGCACGCGATGGCGCAGCGGCCGCACCCCTTGCAGAAATCCTCGAAGACCGGCCCGTCCCTGCCCATCTCGATCGCCCCGAACGAGCAGGCGCGGACGCACTTCTCGCACAGCGCGCAGTCGCCGACGGCGGTGACGGTGAGGCCGGGCAGCCGGATGATACGGTCGCGATAGGCCTCCGGCCCTTTGAGCATGTCGGTCCGGAAGGCGCAACAGCAGTTGCAGCAGAAGCAGACGGCCAGCATCTTCTCGTAGCTCTTTATTCCAAGCATGAAGGCGTCGAACGACGAGTGAACGATGCACGGGAGCAGGCCGAGCGACGCCCCCTGGTCGGCGTGCGCGAGGGCTTCCTCCGGCGTGACTTCGCGGCCCATCTTCGGGTTGATCTGGGTGGCGGCGTCGCCGAGGAATATGCAGCCGAAGGAGACGGGGTAGTTGTCGCAGTGCGACTGGGTCCTGCAGAGACACGAGTCGAGGATGAAGCGGTGCGACGCGGCCTCCAGCAGCTCGGCTATCAGCGACCGCGGCAGGACGCTGCCCTGCGGCACCTCGATCGATTCGCCGACCGGCACGTAGGTGGCGTCGAGGTTCTTCTCGTTCCAGAAAAGCGGGCCGAGGACCCGGTCCAGCACGGGCAGCCTCGCAAGCTTCTTCCCGATGCCGCCGAGCGGCCCCATCTTCATGATCATCTTCAGGCTTGTCTCAGAGCGAGCCAACGGCGTTCCTTTCCCTCCCTTCCCGGAGGCCGAGTGTACTACCGCCGGGCTTGCGGCAACAAGGGCGTGCCCGCCGGCCGTTACTCCTGCCTGTCCTCCGGTACGAGAGTGCAGACCCCGCCAGGGGTCTCGAGCTGGATGGTCGGGTGAGTGATGTTGAAGTCGCTCTCGAGCTTCGCGTTGATCTCCTTGAGGACGTCCACGGATTCACTGACCTTACAGTCGTCGATCTCGACATGCGCGCTCAGCGCGTAGACCCCCGAGCCGAGCTCCCAGACGTGCATGTCGTGCGCCGCCGTCACGCCGCCGATGGAGCTGATCGACTTCTCGACCTCCTCCAGCTTGATATGAGGCGGCACGCTCTCGAGCAGCACGCTCACCGCGTCGCGCACGAGCTCCCAGGCGACATAGACGATCACCAGGCCGATGGCCATCGAAATGACCGGGTCGGCGTAATACCACTTGGTGAAGACGATGATGATACCGGCGATCATGACGCCGAACGACACGACGGCGTCCGAGGCCATGTGCAGGAACGCGCTCTTCACGTTCAGGTCCTTGCGGTATCGCGCGACCATCAGGGCGATCCCACCGTTCAGCAAGACCCCGATGGCCGAGACGATGATGATCGGCCCGCCCTTGACCGGCACGATGTGGATGATGCGCTGGATCGCCTCGTATCCGATGATGCCGGCGATCACCACGAGCCCGATCGCGTTGCCCAGCGCGGCCAGTATGCCGACGCGGCCGAAGCCGTAGGTCTGTCTCTCGGTGGGCTGTCTCGCGATCATGTAGACGGCGAAGAGAGTGAGCCCCATCGCCAGGATGTCGGCCGTGTTGTGGGCCGCGTCGGAAACCAGGGAAAGGCTGTGGATCATCAGCCCGACAGTGAACTCGCCGATGACGAAGGCGGCGCTGAGCGCCATCCCGATTATGAGCCGCTTCGACGGCGACGTGCCGTCCGACGCGTGCGAGTGACCGTGGCCTTTCTGCCCTTCCGTCAATCCATGTCTCCCGCTCTGTAACTCCTGTCTTGCTTGAATTGTAGCCTGCCCGCCGCCGCTGCGCGACGTCGCACCGGCGGTCGCGGCCCGCCACATAGGGCCTGTTCTATAATTGTCCTACGAATTCCCCCTCGCAGCGGGAGGCTTTGATGGAACACGTGAAAATCGGCTTCGTGCCGGCAAGCCGGACGATCTTCGACCAGGAACTGGCGGTGAAGGTGAAGGGCGCCGCGCTCGAGGCTATGCGGGAGGCGGGGCTCCAGCCCGTATCGCCAGGCGACGATCTCACCGTGAACGGGCTGGTCCAGACGCCGGAGGAGGCCCTCAAGGCCGCGCGGCTCTTCAGGGAGTCGGACGTCGCCGGGGTCATAATCGGGGCCCTCAACTTCGGCAACGAGATCCCCGCGGCCATGGCTGCGACGGTCGCCGGTCGGGACCTGCCGGTAATGCTCTTCGGGGTAGGCGAGGAAGGCAAGCTCGCGCGCGAGAAGAGCCGCCGCGACGCCTTCTGCGGGCTGATAAGCATCGCCACCGCCCTGAGGCACCGCGAGACGCGTTTCGCGTTTCCACGGGTCTCGGCCGTGGGTTATCCCGAAGACGAGTCTTTGAAGAAGGCGTTCAGCGAGTTCGGCCGCGCCTGCCGGGCGGTGAAGGGTGTCCGGGGCGCAGTCTACGCGCAGATCGGGCCCCGGCCGGCGGACTTCGAGACGTGCGCGTACGACGAGCTCTCGCTGCTGAGGAAGCTGGGCATCCGGGTCGTACCCGTACCGCTTTCGACGCTCTTCTCCCGGACCGCCTACGCGAAGGAGTCGCGAGTGCGGGAGGCTTTCGATGACATGGCCGGCAGTGCCGACCGCTCCCGCGTCAGCGACATGGACCTGTCGAAGATGGCCAGGCTCGAGGTGGTCCTCGAGGACCTGGTCGAGGAACACGGGCTCGACGGAATGGCCGTCCAGTGCTGGACTTCCTTCCAGGACGACTACGGGATAAGCCCGTGTTTCGCCATGGCGAGGCTCACCGACCGCGGGATCCCCTGCGCCTGCGAGGCCGACATCCACGGGACCGTGAGCATGCACCTGCTGTCCCTGGTCTCCGGGAGCCCGGCGGGGCTGGCCGACTGGAACAACCGCCACTACCGTCAGCCGGACGTATTCTCCGCGTGGCACTGCGGGGTCTTCCCGCCTTCGATGACCGGAGGGACCAAGGCAATAGGGATGCACGACATCCTGGCCGCTTCGACCGGTGCGGAAGAGGGCAAGTACGGCACAGTAGAGCTCTCGATCGACGAAGGGCCCGTGACGCTGGCCCGCGTGACGGAGCACGCGCTCGAGGAGTGGCCCGTCCTCGTCGCCGAGGGAAGGTCGGTCGTAGCCGAGGGAGACCCGCCGGGGAGCAACGCTTGGGTGAGGGTCTCCGACCTGGACGCCCTGTACTCCGCGATCCTGAGGGGATTCCCCCATCACACCGCCATCGCGCGCGGCTCCTGCGGCTCGGCCGCCGCGATCGCAGCCTACTTCCTCGGCATGGAGCCGGAGACGCCGCTCGGTCTCGACAAGGCCGCCCTCGAGGCCGGCCCGCAATTCCCTTGAGGTGATGTGATGAGAAAGCTCGTTTCCGCCGCCGCCGCCCTTGCAGTAGTGATAGCGATGGTCGCCCTCGCCGGATGTGGCGGCATCAGTTACAACCACTCGGAGCGGATGCCGGTCCTCAATTACACCGCGGTCCAGGGAGCGAAGACGGGAGAGACCCAGCCGATGCTGATCGTCTACGGCGATGGCACCACCTACAGGCTGACCGGCATCATGCAGTACGGGAAAGGGAGCATGACGGACGCGCAGGTCGCGGACCTTCTCGGCTGGATGAAGAGCCAGGGCTTCATGAGCCTCGACCCGGCTACGTTCAAAGCGGAGAAGCCCGGGTCGTACCCGAGGACGAGGATAGTCGTCTCGCTGAGCGACAAGTCGAACATGATCGAAGGCCCCGCGAGCGATTCGAAGCTCCGGGCATACGTCAAGAAGATTGACTCGGTGACCCCGTCGAACGAGGCGAAGTGGCAGCCCTCGAACTTCCTGCTCAGCGCAAAGGTGCTGGCCTCTGCGCCGCAAGGCGCCAAGGTCACGGCCTGGCCTTATGACCCGGCGATACTAGCCGAGGCCGCGGGAGCCTCGCCGAACGCGGTGACCGGCCAGCCGGCACAGCAGGTCTGGAACACGATAGCCAACGATTTCAACAGCATCCCGCCGGACTACGTAAACAACACCGCGCCGCAGCTGGTCTATTCCGCCGCCGGCAAGCTTTACGGCAACATTTACGCAGTCCCAATGTTCCCCATGCCGGGCATATAGGAGCAAAACTTGAAGCCCAAGGTCGCGAAATACGATTCGATAGAGTCCGAGGTCTTCGGCGACGAGGCGCCGGGCGTCAGCATAAGGGTCCTCGTCGGCGAGGAGGACGGCGCCCCGGTGTACGTCCTCAGGATGCTGGAGATCGCGCCAGGCGGAAACACTCCGGACCACGAGCATCCCTGGGAACACGAGAACTACATCCTCTCGGGTGAAGGAGAAGTGACCGTCGCCGGGGAGACTCACCTGGTCGGACCGGGGCACGTGGTGTTCGTGCCGCCGGGCGTGAGGCACCAGTACCGGTGCGCCGGTGACGACACGTTCGTCTTCCTGTGTGGGATCCCGACGGCTTCGCTGAGAGGGTAGCCGGGCGGCTCAGCCGGTCGTGTCCAGCCACTGCCTGATGTGGGCCGCGTACGCTTCGCCGCCCACAAGGCTCACGTCGTTGTGGCCCGCCCCTCGAACGATGACGAGCTCTTTCGGCTCGTTCGCGGCCTCGAAGAGTTCCAGCCCTTCCGAGACGGGGATGAGAGCGTCCGCGTCCCCGTGGACCACCAGCACCGGACAGTGGATGTCCTTTATCCTCGCGGCGGAGTGATAAACATCTTCGCTGGGAAGCTCGCCCTGCATGAACGGGAAGAGGTCTTTCGAAACGGCCAGCAGTGAAGTAAAGGTGGACTCGAGGACGAGGCCGCGGAGCGTAAGGCCGGGGCAGACGCCGCATGCTACCGCACCCCCCAGCGACTTCCCGAACACGACTATATCTCCGTCGTCGACGCCGTTGTCGCGAAGCCACTGGAGAGCCGCCCGGCCGTCCGAGTAAAGCGCTTTCTCGGAAGGTTCGCCTTCGCTCTTGCCGTAACCCGGGTAGTCCATCAGCAGCATCCTGCACTCGAGCGGCGCGAGCTCGTCGTGGACCGGAGACCACTGGAAGACGTCCTGTGCATTGCCGTGGAAGAAGAGGACCACAGGGGCCCCGGCCGGCTCGTCCCACCACAGGCCATGGACCTTCACACCGTCTTCCGTCGTCACCCATATCTCCTGAGCGCCCCGCGCCCAGTAGGGGAGCGGCGCGTCGCCCGGGATGCGCTCCGGGTAGTACAGGAATCTCTCCAGGTTCTCCACTGTCCGCCTCCAACGTGGGGTCAGGTCTCCAGTCGTGAATCTCATTTTCTGCTAAGGAATCTTATTCCAATCATCGACGAGATTCACGACTGGAGACCTGACCCCCGATATCGACGAGATTCACGACTGGAGACCTGACCCCCGATATCGCGTTAATATAGACGATGTACCGTGCGGCGACGGGGACTTTCCCCGTGCCGTGGACGTGGGGGAATTAATGTCGTCAGAGCGTATACAGGGACCGGAAGACGGGGAGCGAAAGGCGCTCCTGTATCCGGTCAGGGAGAGGCCGGACCAGGCGCTGGTCGAGCTCGCTACCGAGTCGAGCGAAGCGCTCGAGGAGCTGTGCGACTACTACATCCCGAAGATATACGGCTACGTTCTTCGGCGGGTAGGAAGGGTGCAGGACGCGGAGGACATCACGTCCACCGTGTTCGAGAAGATGCTCGCGAATCTCGAGACGTTCGACCCGGGCAAGGCCTCGTTCTCCACGTGGCTCTACAGGATAGCGCTGAACTGCATCACCGATCACTGGAGAGCCAGGGGCCGCAAGAAAGAGTCGTTCATGGAGGACGAGCTCTTCGTGGCCGGCGTCGGTGACGGTGGCATAGAGAGGCTGGACGCGTACGTGGTGCTGGTCGAGCTGCTCAGGACGCTGCCGACCAAGTACCAGGAGGCGGTGACGCTGAGGTACTTCGGCGAGATGAGCGTCGCCGAGGTGGCCGGGGCCCTGGGCATAACCGAGACCGCCGCGTCCAAGAGGATACTGCGGGGGCTAGAGGAGCTGAGGAAGAGGAGCTCGGGCTCGGCGCTCGAGTCGCTGTTGTAGCGTATTGAGGTCCGGGAGGGCCGATTGAGATATTCGGATTACAAGGAACGCAAGCTGAGAAGGAACGCCAGGAGGGCTGACGGCCACCCGGCCGCCCGGCTCATGGTGACGCTGGCTCCGAAGGCGAAGCTCGAGCCGGAATCCCTGCGGCGGATCAAGGCGAAGGCCTTCGATACGCCGGCGTCCGTCTATACAGTCCCTGCACGGCACGTGACCCAGCGGACTTACCGGCGCGTACTCCTTCCGGCCGGCATCATCGCACTCCTGATAATCGCAGTCTGCGTGACGATACCGCTCGCGTATCACAGTTCCGTGAACGCTCCCGCGATAGTCAACGGCTATGGCATCGTGGGCTCGGTCGAAGGCAAGGTCCAGGCGAAGCCGGCGGACGGGCAGTGGAGCGCGGCGAAACCCGGACAGAAAATGGATCCCGGCTCTTTTTTGCGGACAGGGGACGGCAACGCGACCGTCGTGTTCGAGGACGGAAGCGTCATGCGCGTCACGGACGGGTCGGAAGCCCGCGTGGTGGCGGTCGGCAACGGCGCGGTGAAGGTGCAGCACCTGAAGGGCGGTACTTATCACCGGGTCCGCAAGGGGACCAGCTACACGGTCGTCAACAAGGGAGTGACGCTCCACGCGCTGGGGACCGCTTTCAACGTTGAGAACAGGGTTCCGGACAACCTCGAGATAGTCATGGTGGAGAACGCGGCCGAGGTCGACATCGGCTCTCACGGTCCTATCAAGGTCGACGAGGGCGAGGTCATGGTCGTATCGCTGAACGAGAAGAAGGCCGACAAGCAACCGGTCTCGAGAGAGCGACTCGAGGAGAAACGCCTGCTGGCGAGCGCCCAGCAGGACGCAAAGGCCGGGAACGCGACGGGCATCTACAGGAAACTCGAGGTGCCGCTCGCGAGCAGTCCCGAGCCGCAGAAACAGACAACGACGGCGCAAAAACTGGAGTTCGGTGGTGAGAGTTCCGAGAGCGGAGCTTCGCTGCACTGGAGCACGGTGGGCGGCAACTTCAACAGCCTGGTGCTGCTCCGGTCAGAGAAGACCGCGCCGGTCCTCCCTGGTGACGAGATCGCCAGGTACACCGACACATCGATCACTTCGGCGAGGGACAACAGCGCGAAGCAGGGAAGCACTTACCAGTACCGGGTGGCCGCGCTTCAGGGCGACGGTTCCGAGCCCGTGTACAGCAACACGATAGTCCTCAGCATACCCGTGCCGGACGTCAAGCCGCAGCAGGCTTCCATCAGGATAGTGGCACACCCGGGGACGCACTCGGTCGCTCTCGAGTGGAGCGTGACGGGCACAAGCATCTTCGACGGATACGTGCTGGAGAGGACGCTCGAGGGCTCGCCTTCAGGCAGCAGCGCGCCGGGCGATAGGACGGACATTAAGAGGTTCGAGAGCAAGAACATCCTCTACTCGTACACCGACGACGACGTGGTGCCCGGGAACAAGTACTCGTACAGGGTCGGACTCGTGGTCGATGGCACGGTGATGGTGTACTCGGACAAGGTCACGGTTGACGTGACGCCCGAGCGAAAGATCAACCAGTAGACCTCGCGCGAGCCGCCTGCCTCAGCTGGCGACGACCCACTTCCCGTTCTGCTGTATCAGGATGACGCTCTTCGGCATCGGGTACGGCTGCATACCCTTATCCAGAAGGTCTTTGGTGTAGATCTCGGAGTTCTCTGTCCTCTTCACCTTGATAGTGAAGTCGCTCAGGTCGAGACGCGCCTGGGTCGGCGAGACCATGACGACCTTGCCACCCAGCTTGTCGATGGTGACGAAGCCCTCTTTCTTGAAAGGGACGAGGACTGTCTGGAACTGGCCGATCTGCGGCGAGTTCGGCACGACGAACTGGTCAAGGACGTTCTGCGGGCTGTCGTTTAGAACCGTCGCGTAGAAGTTCCTGACCGTGTCCATCACGCTGCCCGAGCTGTCGGGCTTTTTCAGGGCGCCGAAGTAGATGGCCAGACCGATCCCTGCCAGCAGGATGATAACGCCGGCGATGATGGTCACCGTGTTGCGCCAGCCGGAGTACAGTTTCCTGCGCGGCAGCGGCGCCATCGTCGGCGGCTCTTTTTCCTTGACGTTCAGGCCGAACGGGTCGTCGGCCGTCTGCTCGCCGGCACCTCCGACGGACGGTCCCTCCGGTCCCTGGTATCCGCCGGTCAGGACAGGGCCGACCGGCACCTGCGGCATCGGGCCGCCGACGGGTGGCATTCCCGCCTCGGGCGGCACTGACACGGACTGGCCGTCAGTGAAAGTGACTTCCTCGACACTCTCGAAATCTTCCTCATCGAGCAGCCCCAGGTACTCCTCTCTGGCCAGGGGAGGCGGAGGGAGCGGCTGCTGCACTGGTGGCTGCTGCATCGCGGGCGGCTGCGGCTGCGGCTGCGGCGGCACCTGCTGAGCGGGCTGCTGGTACTGGACCGGAGGCTGCATCGGTTGCTGCGGCTGGACAGGGGCTGCCTGCGCGGGCTGAATCGGAGGTGCCTGCTGTTGCGGTGGCGGTGCCGGCTGCTGCGCGGGAGCGGCAGGCGGCTGCGCGCTCGCGGGCGCCACGGGATGACCCGGGATCCTCGGTGCCTGTCCGGCCGGCTGGCCGTTGGCAGCGGCCTGCCTGCTGAGCGGACCGCCGCAACGCGGGCACGCGAGGGCGCCTTCGATCACCTCTTCGTTGCAGAATTCACAGTGCAAATGAAATACCTCTCCTAACGGCATCGCGCCGCGACATTCGTGCGCCGGTGCGTCCCAGCCGACCGTCTTCAACGGGCGGCGCCACTGCGCTCACTCGGTTACGTTGGACGGAACACCGGGGGTTAACGCCCGCGTGCTGCGGCCACCCGGTCAGGGACTCGCGAGAATTATACCAATCTGGTAATCGGGCAGCGAACGAGGATGCTTGATGATGTTTCGCATCCCTGCCCCGCTAAGGGCCGCCCACTACCTCGGCTTGCAGTAGTACTCGGACATCTGCACAACGAAGGGCTTCTCGCTGTGGAGCTCGACCGCGCTGCCGACCCAGTTGACGCCCGGCACGTCGTCCACGTGCAGGGTGATCCGGGTTCGGGCAGGCAGGCCGACCGCCCAGCCGACTTCGTTGCCACCCTCGGGGTGGAACACCAGGTTCGCCTGCAGCGGCTCGTCCGACGGGTTGAACAGCAGGAGGTACTCGTCGAAAGACCCGCCGGTGTATCCCTCCGAGAAATACCAGTCCTTTGACGGGCTGGTGATACCCAGGGCGGCGTCGCCGCCGCGCCGCGAGTCGCGGGTGCAGTACATGCTCTGTTCGATGACGATGTCCGTGTCGGAGACCACCTTCACCGGCGTGTTGGCGTTTGCCAGCCCGGGGATCGAGTCGACGGATATAGTGCCGCGGGCGCCGGGGGGCACCTGAAAGCTGTACCCGTAAGGGCCCGTGTCAGGGTAGAACACGCAGTGGACAGTCGCCATGGTCGGCGTCGGGTTGGAGACCAGCATGTACTCGTCGAAGTAGCCGCCGGTGGCTCCTTCGGCCAGATACCAGGTCTTTGACGCGGCCGGCGCGCCCATCACGCAGTCGCCGCCGTTGACCCCGTTGACCGGCAGTCCCATCGTGAAGTAGGTCGCGCGCTCGGCCACGATGGGAAGCTCGGAGTCCACGCGGAACGCGACCGAGTTGCCGTTGCAGCCGGGCACGGCGTTGACAAGTATCGTCCCCCTGCTGTGCGGCGGCATGAAGTAATGGACCGGCGTCGACACTCCGCCCTGCGGGGTGTAGGTCGCGTCCAGGCCGATGGTCGCGTCGTTGGGGTTGAAGAGCAGTAGATACGTCGCGAAACCATTCGCAGTGTATCCCTCGGCGAAGAACCAGGTCTTCGAAAGCTCGCTCGCCCCGAGAGTGCAGTCGCCTCCGCGCCTTCCCGCGTAGTCGAAATATTCCGACCTCTGGGCAACGATGTCTCCGGTGGCCTCGATCTTGGTCGAATGTCCGACCTGTGGGAGGCCGGTCACGATGTTCACATAGATGGTGCTCCTCGAGTGCGGAGGGATGGCGTAAGTCTCGGTTACGGGCGCCGAACCCTCCGGGTAGTAGGTCGTCTTCGCGTCGACCTGCGAGGCGCCCGGGTTGAACATCGAGAGGTACTCCTGGAACTGGCCGCCGGTGTATCCCTCGGCGAAGTACCAGGTCTTCGAAGGCGCGGTCGCGCCGTTGATGATACTCATGCCCTGGATCGGCAGCCTTCCGCACGACGCACCGGTCACCGTGAAAGGCGTGCCGTCAGGGGTCCAGTTGTACGCCCACTGTGCCTCCAGCGGGTGCAACCTGACGCAGCCGTGCGAGCGCGGCGCCACGCCGAGGTTCTCCTCGTACTCTCCCAGGTAGCTCGGCCACGCGTGCATCCCGTAATTGGGCCGCCAGTTCATCCAGTAGGCGCAGCCGCTTACGGTGCCGGCATGGTTCATGATGTGGTAGCTGCCGGTAGGCGTTCCTCCGGCGCCGGTGCTGCACCGCAGGATGTTCACGACCACGTCGTTCTCGAGGAAGTAGACGCGCTGGTCGGCGATCGAGACGACGATGCTCTTGCCGACGCCCATGATGCGCCTGTATGCAGGGGGTTTCGCCGTCACTGAGACACTCTGGATTCCCTCGTGCCACTGCGTGTCGAGGGCTGTGACCCTGTAATAGTAGGTCTGTCCGGGCTTGATAGTATCGTCGAGGAAGAAGGGGAACTCGTCCATCGTCGAGCCGGAAACGCCTCCTATCAGTGCGTACGGGCCGTCGACATTGGTCGCGCGATAGACCTGGTAAGCGAAGCACTCCGGCCTGGTGTTCCAGGTCAGCGTGACGCGCAGGCCCAGGTCTTCCTGCCTGTTGAAAACCTCGATGCCGGTGGGCGGCGTCGGCCCGGGCGCGGCATTGGAGGCGAAGGCGAATGGAGCCGCCAGGAATGTCAGCAACAGTGCGCAGGCGAGCAGGCCGAGCGCGGTGAATTTCGTGTTCCGAGTGCCAGCGTAGTACTTGTCCATTTCCCACCCCGTGCTTTTTCACTTGAAATGCGCGTCAAACGGCAGCGATAATCATACCAAGAAAGACGGAGTGCGGGCTATGAAAATAGTGTCGCGACGAGGGGAGGCGCAATGGGTTTCGAGGTGACCAGGATCGGGACGGCGGTCGGCAACGCTTACCTCATCAAGGGGAAGCACATAGCCCTGGTCGACACCCGCTTGCCAACTGGAAAGGGCCTCCTGCTGAAGGGCCTCGAGAAGGCCGACGTCGGGATCGGTGACATCGAGTACATCCTCATCACGCACTCTCACATGGACCACACGGGCAACGCCGCGATGATAAAAGAACTCGCGGGGGCCCGGGTGATCGCCGGAGCGCCGGACGTCGCGTGCATCGAAGGGCGCGAGGACAGGTGGCGCTGCGGGGTCAGCAAGACCGCGAAGGTGGCGGACAGGCTGCCGGGGCCGATGCTCGAGACTTACATGAAGTTCAAGCCTTTCTCCGTCGACCGCCAGGTCGGCGACGGCGATATCATCGAGGAGCTCGGCCTGGAGGTCGTGGCCACGCCGGGGCACACGAGCGGCGGCGTCGCTTACTGGGACAGGGAGGGCAAGAGAGCTTTCATAGGCGACATGATGTCCTACATGTTCCACAGGCCGGGGATGCCGGCGCTGATCGCGAGCGAGAACCTGGAGGATATCTTCGCTTCGCAGGAGAAGCTCGCGTCGCTCGGCCTGGAGACCGCCTACCCGGGACACGGGGAGATCATCAGGCCGGATGCCTCCGCGATGATCGCCGATTATTCGGCGAAGATGCGCCTGAAGCACGCCTACGCCTAGAAAAAACGCAACAATGGGGCCAGGCCCCTTTGTTGCGTTAGGCCCCTTTTCACGGGTGGGCTTGCTCGAGGACGTCGAGGACCTCTTCGTCTCTCATATCGTGGAAATCCCTGTAGAAGCTGGCGACGGCGAAGCTGTACGCGCGTACCACGTGCAGGCATATGAAGTCGTCCACCATGCCGCTAACTCTCTCGGCCGTGTCGGCCGGGCTGACCGGGACGGCGCAGGCGATCCACTTCGCCTTCGCCTTCCTGACCATCTGGATGGAAGCTATCATCGTGTACCCGGTCGCGAGCCCGTCGTCGGCTATCACTACGTTCCGGCCTTCGATCGGGGCCGGCGGCCTGCTACCCCGGTAGACCCTCTCGCGCCTGCCGACCTCTGCGAGCACCTTTTCGGCTATGGCGTCTATCTCTTGGCGGGAGAGGCCCAGTCCGGGCGTCATGTCGGGGTTGAGCACCATGCTCCCGTCCGGGGCTATCGCGCCGAAGCCTGACTCGGGGCTCCACGGGACCGGGAGCTTCCGCGCGGTGATCACGTCCAGCTCGCCTCCGACCTCTTTAGCGATCGGATACGCGATCGGTATGCCTCCCCGCGCGATGCCGAGGACGGTCACGTCCTCCCTGGGGCCGTCGTAGGCCTCCGCCAGCGCGAGCCCCGCCGATTCGCGGTCTTTGAACAATGCGCCGTCCATCCGGTCCTCACCGCCTCCGTCGTTCGTGATGCCCTGGTCGCTGGTGTCGGGCAGCTTTCGCTCGTTGTTCTGATACGACGTGAAGGAGGGCTGTCCTGCGGCCCGGCGCGCAGAGAAAAGGCCCCCGGTCAGGGGGCCATTATAGATGCTGGTGTGGGTTCTCTCAGCCGCGCCACTTCCGCGAGAGTGCGACGGTGTCGTTGTAGGCCTCGACCTGCTTTGCCTGCTCCGCCTCGTCCCACCCGAGAACGGTTCCCATCAGGGCGGCCACGTCGGGCGCGATCGAGAGGCCCTGGTCGGCGGCCGTGTAGAAGATCTCCGTCCTGCGGACGAGGAAGTCGTCGACGCTGCGCGCCATCTCGCTCTCGGCGGCGAACTTCACCTGCGCCTTGATGTGCGGCGCGTCGGGGGAGAGCCTCTCCGCGAGAGACGCGTCCTCGTCGATCATCGCGAGCACCTCGAGCGCCGCGGTGCCCTGCTTGAAGAGTCCTGTCAGTATGTCGTCGTCCAGCTTTATGCTGGAGGCCATGTTGCGGACGCGGGAGACCGAGTCCGGCTTCGGGGTCCCCAGTATCGGGTTGTTCATCGTGCGGCAGCCTGTAAGCGCCTTGATGCCCCACTCGTTGAAGAGAGTCTTCGCGACCGAGTCCACCATCTCTTCGGCCATCGACCTGCCGGTGGTCAGCTTGCCGCCGGATATGGTCGCCATGCCGGAGCGGCTGTGGTATATACGGTGCTCGCGGGAGACGCTGCTCGCGGCAACGTCCTCGCCGCCCTCGGTCATCACGAGCGGGCGCAGGCCGGAGTAGGTGCTGATGATGTCGGACTTCTCGACGTTCGCCCTCGGTAGCGCGATGTTGCAGGCCTCCAGGATGTATTCGACCTCGTCGTCGGTCGCGTAGGGCGTATCCGGGTCTTCGTGGTAATAGATGTCGGTGGTGCCGATGAGCGAGAAGTCGCCGCGCGGGATTACGAACATGAGGCGCGCGTCCACCGGGGAGACTATCGGCAGCGCGTAATTGGTGTGCGCCTTCTCGCGCTTGACCAGGATGTGCGAGCCCTTGGTCAGCTGGAGCTTCTCGGGCGCGTCCGGCTCGTCCAGCCTGCAAACCGCGTCGCCCCAGGCGCCCGACGCGTTCACGACCGTCCGGGCCTCGACGTCGAACTCGCTGCCTGTCAGGACGTCCCTGACCCTGGCGCCGGCGACCTTCCCGCCTTTCTTCAAGAGGTCGATGACCTCGACGTAGTTGGCGCAGTCCGCCCCTTCGTCGATCGCGGTCAGCATGACTTCGAGGGTCAGCCTCGCGTCGTCGGTCGAGCAGTCGTAGAAGACGCCCGTGGCTTTCAGGCGGCTCTCGTCCAGGCCGGGCTCCAGCTCCATCGACTTCTCTTTCATATACATGCGGTGGTTCTTGACGTTCCTGAAGAGGGCCAGGATGTCGTACAGCCAGAGGCCGGAGCCGATCATGAATATGCCGGTCTTGTCCCCTTTGTAGATGGGGAACGTGAAGGCCTGCGGGTGGACCAGGTGCGGCGCGTTGAGGAGCAGCTGGCGCCTCTCGCGCTGCGCCTCGAAGACGAGCTGGAACTCGAACATCTCGAGGTATCGCAGGCCGCCGTGGATGAGCTTCGAGGAGCGGCTGCTGGTCCCGAAGGCCCAGTCGTTCTTGTCGATGCACGCGGTCGTGAAGCCTCGCAGGGTCGCGTCGCGCGCGATGTTGGCGCCGGTTATGCCGCCGCCGATGACGAGCAGGTCGTAGCCGGTCGTCTTCAGTCTTCTTATCGCTTCTTCCCGGGATTTAGACATCAGTTCAAGCACCTCCAGGTCGGTTTGACAGTCATTCGAATCGTCGGCCGTTTTCAGGCGGACTGTTTCGCTTGATGCGTTCAGGGGTAATGATATCTTTATTCTATCCACGAACAAAACCCAGGCTTCACACTTCTCTCGAACACCCCTTAACAGTCACCAAAAACGCAAATTGGTGCCAGGCACCAAACGCAAAATAATAGCTCCTCACAAATATTTGTGGGTGGTTTCAGGCATCGGCAGTTTCCCAAGCACATGGTAGAGAGCTAGCTGGAAGGTCTCGAACGTCCTGTAGCCGTAAGCCCTGGTGCTCACCACCTTGGCCTTGCGGTTCAAACCCTCGACGGCGGCATTGGTGAGCGGTATCTCAAAGTAGTTCAAGATCTCCTCCTTGTGCCTCCTCACCATCAATGCGAAGTCCTTCATCGGCTCCAGCCTCGAGTGCATCGCCATCCATAGCCAATCATCCAGATATCTTTCAGCGGCACTTTTGTCTTTCTGATCCCACAGGTTCCTGAAGGCCTCCTTGAGCAGGTACGCCTTGTTCACTCTGAGATTGAGTTTCTCGAGCTCGGAGAGTCTCATCCTCTGCCGATCTGAGAGCTTCTCGGGGCTCTTCAGCCATATGTATTTGGTTTTCTTGAGCACGTCGGACCCCTGCTCTCCAAGCATCTTTGCCTCTTCCTTCCTGACCTGGTCGACCGCCCTCATGAGCAGCTGTGAGATGTGGAACCTGTCAAAAACGATCAGTGCCTGGGGAACGCTCTCTCTGGCCGCCCGCTCGTAGCCGGGGAGCATGTCCATGCAGACCGCCTTTATGGCCATTGAACGCTCCTCACCCCACTCTCTGAAGAAGCGCTTCAACGTCTCGACCTCCCGACCGTCTCCACACCACAGGAGTCGCATACGGGTCAGGTCATACACCATTGTCACGTAGGTATGGCCCTTCCTGCGGGAGATCTCATCGGTTCCGATCGCGATGACGTCTATGGTCTCCCGGTTGGCAAGGCCGTATGAGACGGCTGCCGCCACGGCTGCTCTCACCGTGTTCCAGTGGACCGAGCAGAGCCGGGCCACCTCCTCGAAGGAAAGAATCTTCGCAAAGGCGGCCAACACGGTAACCAGGGGAAGGCTGACATTGCTCTTTCCGCTGCTCCAGGGCATCGCCTCCACGACTATGCCGCACGTGCAGTTTCCTCTTCGTGGCCGGTAGGCGATGATTACCGGTATTCCCCATATTGGAACATGGCGCCACTCACGTTGGGGGAGCCTGTCGTAGCCGGGCATCCTCCTGCCGCAGAGGGAGCAGATCGCCCTGGAGCCCTTCCTCTCGGCGAGGCTTACGAGGATCTTTCCATCCTCAAGGCTCACTTTTTCTACACGGTGCCCCTTCAAACCGAGCGTCCGCCGCACTACACTGGCAATGTGCATTTCTCCCTCCCTATTTCTGTTTTCTTAGCAGCTACAGAAACTAGAGGGAGAATGCCGCTATTTCAAGGTTTGTTGGAGTCCGGGGACCCACAGATTCTTGAGAGGACCCAAGTTTTTAGGTTTGACCCCTGTTTGCATTCGATGCGATATGACGTTCGCGAAGCGAATGCAAGAGACCGGGGGTTAATCGGGAATCCTGAGAGCGCAGCCTGCCCCGCGGACTGAGAGTCCGCGGCTTTTATGCCTTAAGAGACCTGGCCCCAGATTCCGAAAAGTGAAGATTTGGGACCTGACCCCGATCATGACCCCGATCAGAGAACCAGCATGGCATCTCCAAAAGAGTAGAACCTGTATCGCTCGGCAACAGCATGACTGTAGGCTTCACGCAGCATGCTCGTGCCCGCAAACGCGGCGACCAGCATTATCAGTGTCGACCGCGGGAAGTGGAAGTTCGTCAGGATCGCGTCGACCGCCCTGAAGTCGTATCCAGGCGTGATGAACAGCGACGTCCCGCCGGAAGTGGCTGCCACCCTCTCGCCTCTGTCAGCGTTCAGGGCCGCGCTCTCCAGCGCCCGAACGACGGTCGTCCCGATGGCGATTACCTTTCCGCGGCAGGTGCTGACCGCCCGCGCGGCGCTTTCATCTACGGAGAACCACTCCTCGTGCATCCGGTGGTCGTCGGTGTCGTCCTCTCGCACTGGCACAAACGTGTCCATGCCGACGGCGAGCTCCAGCCTGACGATCTCGACCCCACTCGATTCGACGGCGCGCAGAAGGTCGGGGGTGAAGTGAAGGCCGGCCGTGGGCGCGGCGGCCGATATCTCGCGCTCCGAGTACACGGTCTGGTAACGCTCGGGGTCTTCGACGGGCCTGTGTATATAGGGTGGCAGCGGGACCTCCCCCATAGACTCGAGAGCCCCTTCGACGTCGCCGGCTTCCGAGGCGAAAGTGACGACGACCACGCCATCGTCCGGGCCCGCCTCGACGGCGGCCGTGACCCCATTCCCGAGGTCGAGCCCGGTTCCGGGCCTGAGCTTCGCGCCGCGGGACATAGACTTCCACCTTGCGGTCGAAAGCTTCTCGAGCAGCAGCAGCTCGACGGCGCCGCCGGTCTCTTTCTTCGTCGCGTGCAGCCTGGCCGGGATGACACGGGAAGTGTTTATCACCATGCAGTCGCCGGGGTCCAGGTACTCGAGCAGGTCGTCGAAATGCCGGTCCTCCACGGAGGATGCCGCGCGGTCGACGACCATCAGCCGGGAGGCGTCGCGGACGGGAAGGGGCTCCTGCGCGATCAGATCTTCGTGAAGGTCATAATCGAAGAGGTCGGTCTTCATTTTCCGGACCGGCCTTCTCCCTCGTACCTCTCCTTCTCGCTGTACACGCAGCCGCAGTAGCCCTGCCGGTACATGCCGAGCTCGCGGGACTCGGTGACCGAGCCGCGGTATCCTCCCGTCATGTCCTCGAAGATGAAGAGCACGCCGTGTTCGATTGCGGCGGACTCGCCCGCCTGTCTTATCTTCTCCTGGTCCTGGTACGGGCTCACGAGGAGCGTGGTGGTGAAGGCGGAAGCGCCGATGAGGCGCGCCTCGGCCGCGGCCCGCGAGAGCCGCATCCTGAAGCAAACGTCGCACCTCGCCGCAGGGTCGGACGAGACGGCCGCGATAAACGCCTCCATGTCGTACGGGCCCTCGCGCAGCTCGATCGAGTTGCCCTCGCAGTGGGCGCGGACGACCTCCAGCCGCTTCCGGTATTCCAGTGAGGGGTGGATGTTCGGGTTGTAGTAGAAAGAGACGACCTCGTGGCCCCGTTCTTTGAGGAGTGAATAAGGATGGAGAAGGCACGGGCCGCAGCAGGTGTGAAGGAGCACTTTCAAGAGGCACCGTCCATCAGAACAACCCCGGCTCGCCGGCCTCCGGCTCCTTCCCCATGTGCTTGTAGGCTCTCGGCGTAGCGACCCGCCCGCGCGGCGTCCGCTTGAGGAAGCCGAGCTGCATCAGGAAGGGCTCGTGCATCTCCTCGATGGTGTCCGACTCCTCGCCGATCGACGCCGACAGCGTCTTCAGGCCCACCGGGCCGCCAGCGAACTTGTCGATGATGGTGTCCAGGATCGCCTTGTCCACCACGTCCAGCCCGGCGTCGTCGACCTGCAGGAGCTTCATCGCGCCGGCGGCGACCTCGCTGTTGATCACCGAGTCGGCCTCGACCTGCGCGAAGTCGCGGACGCGCCTCAGCAGCCTGTTAGCCACGCGCGGCGTGCCACGCGCTCGCCTGGCTATTTCCATGCGGCCGCTGGGGTCGATCTGGACGTCCAGTATCCTGGCGGAGCGGTCGACAATCTTCTCCATCTCGTCGACCGGGTAGTAGTCGAGCCGCATCGGGACGCCGAACCTCGTCAGAAGGGGCTTGGTGATGAGACCTGCGCGGGTGGTCGCACCGATCAGTGTGAAGCGGGGCAGCTCAAGCTTCACGGACCTGGCGCCGGCCCCCTTCCCTATCATGATGTCGATGCAGAAGTCTTCCATCGCGGGGTACAGCAGCTCCTCGACGTTGCGCGGAAGCCGGTGTATCTCGTCGATGAAAAGGACCGAGCCGTCGCCCTCCTGGAGGTTGGTGAGGATCGAGGCCAGGTCGCTCGGGCGCTCCATCGCCGGGCCGCTGGTGCTCGACATCGGCACCCCCAGCTCATTGGCGATTATCAGCGCCAGAGTCGTCTTCCCCAGCCCTGGCGGCCCGGAGAGGATTACGTGGTCGAGCGCTTCATTCCTTCCGCGAGCAGCCTCGATGAACACCCGCAGTTGCTCGGTGCTCGCCTTCTGGCCGATGAACTCGGAGAGCATCCTCGGCCTCAGGGTGGCGTCGAGGGCCTGGTCTTCGGGGGTCAGCTTCCTGCCGGTGATCTCGCCGGCCATCTCAGCGTCCCTTACCTGTGCGTTTGAGCGCGAACTGCAGCATGTGTTCGACCGTACCTTCACCCTCGTAATCTTTCAGGGCAGCATTGGCCTCGGGCCGCGAAAGCCCGAGCTGCACCAGCGCCTCCATTGCCTCCTGGAAAGCGCTGAGCGCGATGCCGGCGGGCGCGATCGCCTCGGCGGCGGGCCCTACCTTGTCCTTCATCTCGAAGAGCAGTTTCTCCGCGCCCTTCCTGCCGATGCCCGGTATCGTGGTCAGGCTGTCCGCGTCCTGCCTGTAGACGATCGTCTCGAAGTCGTCGGCGGAAAACACCGACAGCACGGCGAGCGCCTTCGCGGCCCCGAAACCGGAGATGCCTAAGAGCTTCAGGAAGAGGTCGCGTGAGACTGTCGAGTCGAATCCGTACAGGATCATCGCGTCGTCGCGTACGTGCAGGTACGTGTGGAACATCACGGGAGAGCCCTCGGACGGGCTCCTGTCAATCGTGCCGGCGGGCGCGCGCACCTCGACGCCGACCCCGCCCACGTCCACGACGACGAACTCCGCGCTCTTCGACGCCACGGTGCCCTTGATGTATGAGATCAACGTCCCGCCAGCCTCTCTCTAAGCCGCCTGCTGTTCAGGTGGCAGATCGCTATCGCGTACGCGTCGAATGCGTGGCTCGAGCCCTTCTCTTTCCCGATCCCCAGCAACGCCTTGACCATGAACTCGACCTGTTCCTTCGGGGCGCCGCCGCTCCCGGCCACCGCCTGCTTCACCTCGAGCGGGGTGTACTCCTCGCATGGCACGCCGGCGTGCCGGCACGCCAGGATTATCACGCCGCGGGCCTGCCCGACGGACATCGCGGTCTTGACGTTCACGTTGAAGAACAGCTGCTCGACCGCCGCCACGTCGGGCCGGGCCTCTTCGAGCGCCGACTTGACGCCCTCGTACAGGATATCCAGTCGCAGTGACATCTCGTCTGAGCTTGAAGTCTTGACGGTGCCGTGACCCCCCGCGCTCATCGAGTTACCGTCCTCGATGACGAGCGCGTAACCGGTGTTAGTTATCCCCGGGTCTATCCCGAGAACCCTCACAAGGCCAGGCCCCCTTGGAAGCGGGCAGCTCCGCTCAGTTCGAAGCGAGCTCCTCCATTATCTCGTCTGGAACGTCGAAGTTCGCGTAGACGTCATGCACGTCGTCGAGGTCCTCGAGCGCCTCGACCAGCCTGAACACCTTCTTGGCCTGGTCCTTCTCGAGGCGCACCGTGTTCTTGGGGACCATGGTGAGATCGGCGCTCTCCGTCTCTATCCCGGCCGCGTCGAGGCTCTCCTTGAGCGCCCTGAAGTGCTTGACGTCGGTCACTATCTCCCAGTAGTCATCGCCTTCATTCTTGAGGTCGTCGGCACCGGCGTCGAGCGCCAGCTCGAGCAGTCCGTCCTCGTCGATCTCCGTATTCCTGGGGATCAGGAACACGCCCTTCTTCTCGAAGATCCAGGCGACCGAGCCGCTCTCCCCCAGGCGACCTCCCGCCTTTGTGAACACGTGCCGGACTTCCTGCGTCGTGCGGTTCCGGTTGTCGGTCACCGCTTCCACTATTATCGCGACGCCGGCGTCGCCGTAACCCTCGAAGCTCAGCTGGTCGAGCTGTCCACCCGCGAGCTCGCCGGTCCCCTTGGCAATGGCGCGCTTGATGTTCTCCATCGGCATGCTGACCGCGCGCGCGTTCTCGACCGCCGTGGCCAGGGTCGGGTTCATGTCAATGTTCCCGCCGCCTTCGCGGGCGGCGATCATTATCTTCTGAGAGAGCTTGGAGAACAGCTGGCCTCTCTTGGCGTCCTCTTTGCCCTTCTTATGCTTGATCGAGTGCCATTTGGAATGTCCTGACATCTCATACCTCCACGTCGCGCGCGGTCCAGGCTTCAACCATCTGCATGAAGTACCTGTGGACCCGCGGGTCTCCGGTCAGCTCGGGGTGAAAAGCGCTTGCAAGAAGGTTGCCCTGCCGAGCCAGGACTATCCCGCGCTCGACGCGCCCCATGACTTCCACTCCGACGCCCGCTTCCTCTATCACCGGCGCCCTGATGAAGACCGCCCTGAACGGCCTGTCCGGCTCTTCGATGCCGGCGAGCAGGACGTCCTGCTCGAAGGAGTCCACCTGCCGACCGAACGCGTTCCTCTCGACAGTCACGTCCATCAGCGAGAGCACCGGGCCGTGCCGGCCGGCCACTCCCCTGGCGAGTACGATGAGCCCCGCGCAGGTCCCGAAGATCGGGAAGCCCTCGGCGGCCATCGCCTTGAGGTCGCCCCCGAAACCGTACTCCTCAATTAGTTTTCCAATTACGGTGCTTTCTCCTCCAGGGACGATCAGGCCGCTTACGTCATTGAGCCCGGCGGGCCTTTTTACGGCTTTCCCCCGGGCTCCGCATGTCTCGACCATCTCCAGGTGCTCGCTCACCGCACCCTGGAGGGCAAGGACACCTATCGTGATGTCACCAGCCACGGAACTGGATCAGGTTCTCTTTGCCGATGTCGCCGATCTCCAGGCCGGGCATCGCCTCGCCCAGCCCCTTGGAGACCTCCGCCAGCAGCGCGGGGTCCGTGTAGTGAGTGGTCGCCCTGACTATCGCTCCTGCCATCGCTGAGGGGTCCGAGCTCTTGAAGATGCCCGAGCCGACGAAGACTCCGTCCGCGCCGAGCTGCATCATGAGCGCCGCGTCGGCGGGAGTCGCGAGGCCACCCGCCGAGAAATTGACGACCGGCAGCCTGCCCTCGCGGGCGATCTCGACGACCAGCTCGTACGGGGCGCGCAGCTCCTTGGCCGCCGCCATCAGCTCGCCGGGCTCGAGGGTGGTGAGCTTTCGCATCTCCGAGTTGATCGTGCGCATGTGCCGGACGGCCTCGACCACGTTGCCGGTGCCAGCCTCGCCCTTGGTCCGCACCATCGCCGCGCCCTCGCCGATCCTTCTCAGGGCCTCGCCGAGGTTGATCGCGCCGCACACGAACGGCACGTTGAACGCGTACTTGTCGACGTGGTTCGCCTCGTCCGCCGGGGTCAGCACCTCGCTCTCGTCTACGTAGTCGACCCCCAACTCCTCCAGGATCTGGGCCTCGACGAAATGCCCGATGCGGCACTTGGCCATGACCGGGATCGTGACGACGTCCATTATCTTCTCTATGACCGAGGGGTCCGCCATCCTCGCCACGCCGCCGGCCGCCCTGATGTCGGCCGGCACGCGCTCGAGCGCCATGACCGCCACGGCACCCGCGTCCTCGGCTATCTTCGCCTGCTCCGCGTTGGTGACGTCCATGATGACGCCGCCCTTGAGCATCTCTGCGAGGCCCCTCTTTACCTTTTCCGTGCCTTTCGTGGGATTGCTTTCCAAAGTAATACCTCCGGTTTCGTTCCAATGATATCTCAGCAGGACCGTGCCGCAAACACGGAACAGCAATTGCGGGTCGGACGAGAATGCGGGCAGATCGGCCGGTCTCGACCGGTTACTGCTGCGGCATCTGCTGAGGCTGGAACTCGCCCGCCATCTCCTGGAGCCTGGCTATCCTGTCCTCTATCGGCGGGTGCGTGTCGAACATCCTGTGGAGCCAGGAGCCCGAGTTGCCCTTCTCGGTCTTGAGCGGCTGGACTATGAAGAGGTGTGCTGTCGCCTGGTTCGCGGTCTTCATCTGCTGCTGGTCGTCGGCAAGCTCCTGCAGCGCGCTGGCGAGGCCCAGCGGGTAACGGGTGAGCAGGGCGCCGTTCGCGTCCGCGAGGTACTCGCGCTTCCTGCCGATGGCCAGCTTCATCAGCTGGGCGAAGACCGGTGTCAGGATGGCGAGCACGATCCCGATCAGGAGGAATATCCAGGCACCTTCGCCGCCGCCGGAGTCGTTGTCCCGGAACCACAGGGAGCGGAGGAATATGTTGGAGAGGAGCACCACCGCGCCCACCAGTATGATCACCATGCTGAGGAGCAGTATGTCGTAGTTCTTGATGTGGGACATCTCGTGCGCGATGACCCCCTGCAGCTGCTCGTCGTTCATCGAAGTGATCAGGCCGCTCGTGGCGGCGATGGCAGAGTGCTCGGGGTTACGGCCGGTGGCGAAGGCGTTCTTCGCCGGGCTCGGGATGACGTAGATGGCGGGCACCGGGACGCCGGCCGCGAGCGCCAGGCCTTCGACCGTGTTCTTGTACCGGATGTAGTTCGGGTCCGGCAGGAAGTTCTCGACGGGCACCGCGCCCGAGGTGGAGAGCGCGACCTTGTCGCTCTGCCAGTAGCTGACCATGCCCATTATCCCCGCGAATATGAGCGCGATCCCGAGCCCGAGGAAGCCGTAGTAGACGCTGTCGACCTTGCCGCGCCCCCAGACCAGGCCGATCACGAACCCGAGCGCGCACACCACGATGAAGAAGATCACGAACATCGTGACGGATTTGACCTTGTTGGAGGTTATTTCCTCGTACAAAACCCTTTTCCAGTTCGGTTATATGATGTCGCTCGCGGAGCTGAGCCTACTGGAAGGATACCTTCGGCACTTCCTTGTAGGTCGGCGACTCCGGCTCGAAGTACTCGCGCGGCTCGTTGAAGCTCATCTTGGCGATGATGTTCGCGGGTACCTTCTGGCGAGCGATGTCGTATGCCATGACCGAATCGTTATAGAACTGCCTCGCGTAGGCGATCTTGTTCTCCGTGCCGGTCAGCTCCTCCTGGAGGGCCAGGAAGTTCTGGTTGGCCTTCAGTTCCGGGTAGGCCTCGGCCACCGCGAACAGGGACTTCAGGGCCCCCGCCAGCTGGCCCTCGGCCTGCGCCTTCTCCCCCACCGACCCGGCCGACATCAGGGCGGAGCGTGCCTGCGTCACCATTTCGAACGTGCTCTTTTCGTGAGCCGCGTAACCTTTGACCGTCTCGACAAGGTTCGGGATGAGGTCGGCCCGCCTGTTCAGCTGGACGTCGATCTGGTGCCACGCGTTCTCTACCCGGTTACGGTAACGGACCAGCTTATTCCACAGGTAAGCTATGTAAGCCAGAATGAGTACCACCACTGCTACGATGATGACGATGACCCAGACCATGGAAACCTCCTGTCGTTGCGCACGATTTCTGGAACATTATATCAACTTTGCCCCGCGAAAAAAGGATATTCTCAGGCGGCTTTCGCGAGGGTCCTTGCGCCGTTGACGATGAACAGCACCGCGAGCACCAGCACCAGCACGGCGCAGCCGATCAGCACCACGTGGTAGACGCGGTCGTTTATCCTTCCGCGGCCGCGGGAGACCAGGAAAGAGACGGTCGAATACCAGACCAGGTCGGCCATCTCGTGCCCCACCAGGAAGAAGGCGAGGCCCACGATGCCGTGCTTCAGCGAGAGCATTATGTAGCTCGCGCCTATCGTGGCCCACCAGATGATCCAGCCGGGGTTCGAGACGCTCGACCATATGCCGGCCACCAGCGGCCCCCATCCGACCTCTTCCTTCTCGGTCAGATCGACCTTTATCCCCTTCCTGACATCCATGAAGATGTTGAAAGCGAGCCATATCAGGAAGACCCCGCCGACGACCCCTATCACTCCCGTGACGATCTTGTTGTTCAGGAATTTGTTGAGCCCGAGAGAGAACAGGACTGCGAGCACCAGCTCCGGTATGGCGTGCCCGGCGACGATGAGCGGCCCGGCCCAGAAACCTTTCTTGTAGGACTCGGCGACACAGACAGAGAACATCGGCCCCGGCATCAGGGCGCCCGAGAGCCCTATCCCGAGAGAGGAGAAGAAGATGCCGATGAGGGCCAAGTCGCCCGCCTCACACCGGGTAGCGGTCCATCAGGCGGGCCATCCCGCGCTCGATGAACTCGAGGATGATCCCGTGGACCGTCTCGTTGGCGGACACCATCGCCGAGAGCTGGCCTCCCCCGCCGGAGGGTATCAGCGGGTAGGGGTCGAGCGGCCGGCCGTACGCGTCGCTCACCGTAGCGCCGCACTCCGAAGCGATGAGGGTGGCAGCTGCCACGTCGTAGGGGTAGTTGTTGAGGACGACCCCGCCCCCGACCTCGAGGAAAAGCTCGTTGACCCGCGCGTTGGTGGAGGCAAGCCTCTGCCCCACGTCGACGTACGAGTCCATCTCCCCGGTGACCACCCTGGCTATGCAGAAGGTAGCGCTGCCGAGGTCGAACACGCCCCCGCCGACCGACGACGTGTCGATGAGCTCCGAGAGGACGGCGATCAGAGGCTCGGCCGGCCTTCCCCTAAAACCCATCGTCCAGAAAAGCGACCCGGCGTCCGCCTTCACGCTCAGTGACGGCACGACCTGAGAGGGTTCGATGCGCGTTCCCGCTCCGCGGACCGCCGTGTAGCAGACGTCGTTCTTTATCTCGCGCACCTGTCCGATGATGACATCGCCGACCGTCAGGCTGTCCTCCGCCCCCGGACCGTATGGCGAGACGGCTATCGAGACGCAGCAGGACTCGAGCCCCGCCGCGGCCGGTCGCGTCCCGTCGATCGGGTCGACGACCAAGAGGTGTGTGGCGCCTTCCTTGATGGTGAGGCCTCTGTCCTCGGTGTAGCAGGCGTACCCTTCGTGGGTGTCGAGGAATTCGTCGACGACTTTCTCGGCGACCGTGTCGATGCCGAAAGTCTCATCGCCCGACGCTCCCCTTCCGTCCGAGTCCTTCGCGCCGGCCTTGCCGAGCAGCGGGCGGACGGCATCGCGCACCCGGAGCGTCAGCTTCGACACCTCGTCCAGCACGCCGGAGTTGCTCTCCCAGCTGTCACGTTCGTTCATGCGGGCAGTATATCAAAGCGCCCGGGGACGGCCGTGCCGCTTGTTCCGCCGGCGCCCGGTAGCGTAATATCCAACAATCGAGAGGAGGACTTTTTGAAGGACTGCCCGAGGTGCGGGTTCCTGAACCCCGACAGGACCACCCACTGCATGAAGTGCCGTTTCAACTTCGATCCGCAACCGGAGGAACCGCGCTTCGAGGGGCCCGGGGGACGCCCGCCACCCGACGTGAAGCCGGACCTGCTCGGCCCTCCTCCCGACCTCGACGACACGTTCGCCGGAGCGGGGCCCCTGCGCGGGGGCTACGACCAGGGTGAAAGCTCGCAGCAGGCCCCGGCCGCTGTCGCTCCCGGCGACGCTTTCGCGGTGATGACCGGCAGGGATGCGCCTTCGCCTGACGCCGGGCAGAAGCGCCGCCCTGCCGCGGACAGGAAGCTCGAGAAGCAGCTGGCAAGGCAGCTGAAGCTGCCGGCGGCACAGGCGGGCGCGGCGGGCGCGGTTGCGGCGAAAGCGCCGACTCCCAAGCCGGCGAAACCACCGAAGGCGCCGAGGCCGAAGGTCACGATGCCGAAGCCGGACCTCTCGAAGCTCCGCGACCTGGTCTCCGCCCGAAACGTCATGACCCTCCTCGTCGCGGTGCTCGTCCTGGCGGCGCTCATATACGCCCTGACCGGGAGCCGCTACTTCCAGAAACCCGAGCAGAAGACTATCGACGCCTCGATCGCGGCGATGGGCGGACTCACCTCGTACAAGGTCTCCTCGGCCCTGGTGATGGCTCACGAGGGCCTGCCGCCGTTCCCGGGGACCGATTCGATGATCACCGGCAAGAACGCTTTCTCGGCCTCTTACTCGTTCTCCGAGCCCGGGGTCGCCGCACCGCTCACCATAATCGAAGCCGGCGGCAAGACCTACGTATCGAAGGCGGGCGGCCCGTGGACAGGGACGACCGATTACGGGAACCTGTCGTTCACCGCGGCAGACCTTTTCGACGACACCTCTTCGCTGCGGTCCGCAGGGACCGGGACCGTCGATGGCGTGACCTGCGACCGTTTCACGTTCACCTGCTCGGGAAAGCTCCTCGGCAGCCTGGTCCCGGGAGCGAAAGTCGAGTCGAAGCGGGTGCAGGCCGAAGCCTGGATAGAGCAGTCGAACAAGCTGCTCCGGCACGCGAAGATAGGGGCTCGGATGTCATCAGGAGAATTCGACACTTTCGACTGCGCGGCCGATGTCTCGTTCTCGGACTTCGGGACCGCGCCGCCGGTCAGCTCTCCTGTGCCCTGACGGCCCGCTCGTAGACTTCTTCGACCCGTGTCGTGAGCGACTCCCACGAGAAGGCCTTGACTCCTTCGAGCCCGAGCCTCGTGAGCTCCTCCCTCCTGACAGGATCGTTGAGGAGTTCGACCAGCGCGCCGGCCAGGGCCTCGCTGTCTCCCGCCTCGAACAGGACTCCTCCACCGGCCTGCCCGATGACCGCGCTGTAGCCCGGTATTCCGGACGCGACGACGGGGGTCCCGGACGCCATCGACTCCGCCAGGACGATGCCGAAGCTCTCGCCGCCGAGCGCCGGGGCGCAGAAGACATCGGCGGAAGCGTAATAGCCGGGAAGCTCTTCGTTCTTTACGTAGCCGAGGCAGGAGACGGCGCCGCCGCCCCTTCGCTCGTGGCCCTCGCCGATGACGACCAGCCTGCAGCCGGGCACCTTAGCCCGCACCTCGCCGAACGCCCTCAGCAGTACGTCCAGGCCCTTGCGGCGCTCGCCCCTGCCGACGAAGAGCACGATCGGCCCCTCGCCCTCGAGACGCTCAGGGGGCTCGGCCGCGGGAGAGAAGCGAGACAGGTCCACGCCGTTAGGGATGATCTCGTATTCGCCGGGGAAATATTTCGATGCCAGCTCCCTGGCCGGCTCGGAGACGGCGATGCGTGCGTCAAGGCGCGAGTGGGCACGAGGCAGGGCGACCTTTGCCAGCGAGTAGAGCGCGGAGCTTTCCGCAGCCGCGTGAAAGGTGCCGACCACGGCGCATGTCGCAGTAGCCACCGCGCAGAGCGAAACCATCGGTACGAGCGGCTCGTGGACGTGGACGACGTCGAATCCTCCGGCCAGAGCGCGGCGCATCCTGCGATAGACTGCCGGTGAGAGAGCGAGCCTGGCGACGGAGCCGTTGGCGGGAACGGGCACGGGTCTGCCGGCACTTACGAACGCGATGCCTTCGGGTGTCGAGCCGGTGCCGGGGGCGATGATAGTGATCTCGTGACCGCGGCCGAGCAGCTCGCTCCCGAGCCCCCCGATATGGTTGTTCACACCGCCGGGGTGCGACCACGAGTACGGCGAGACAAGCGCGACCCTCAATCGTGCTCCCTGTCCGACGGCCACCCGGGCATGAACATGTGCCACTGGGACGGGTCGGTCCGGATGAGGTCCTCCAGCCGTCGGGCGATCTCCTGGGTTACCTCACTCACGGCCTCTTCTCTTTCGCCGCCATCGTCGACGTAGATGGGCTCCGCCGCGTGGCCGACCCAGGCGCCCTTCACGTTTCTCACCTTCACGCAGACGATCGGAGAGCCGCTGCGCAGCGCCATTACCGCCGGACCCGGCGGCAGGGTGGTGCGCTCCCCGAAGAACTCCACCTCGACCCCTGTCCCCTTCAGGTCGCGGTCGCTCAGCAGGGCGAGGATGAGGCCGCTCTTCAGCTCCTCTACCATCCGGTCGCGGGTCTCGGGCTTGTTGTCGTACGGGAAGATGGTTATCCCCACGCCGGCCCGCAGCTTCACGAACAGGTCGAAAAGCTCGGGGGGCTTCAGTATCTCGGCCACGGCGGCGAACCGCCCCAGGCTGGAAAGGTAAACCGCGCCGGCCTCCCAGGAGCCATAGTGGGGCAGGACGATGATGACGCCCTTGCCCTCGTTTACGGCGCGCTCGAGCGGGACTTCGCCGTCTTTCCCGAAACGCTCTAGAACCCATTCGCGCTTTACCGTCGGTAGCCAGATGAGGTCGAGCCAGTAGTCGGCGTAGAAGCGGCACGCGGCCCTTGCCGTCCGTGCGACCTCGGCTTCGCTCGCGTCCGGCCCGAGGGCCCTCCGCATGTTCCGCTTTACCTGCTCGCGCTTGCCGGCGAACGCGTAGTAGTAGAAGAAACCGCCGGCGTGCATGAGCAGTCTCAGCATGCCGATGGGGACGATCCTCACCGCCCATCCGGCGGCGAGCATCCCGTAGTATGGGAGCTTCTTCACTTGTCGAACGCCTTCCACACGACGATGAACCTCTCGATGAGCGTCTCGACGATCATCGCCGTGACGATTATCAGGACGATTTTCAGTATCCACGGCGAGAGCCCGTTGAAGAACAGCCCCACGCCTATCGCGAGCAACCGCGGGGCCCGTGCCATCAGGCCGCCCTTGCCCTCGACTCCCATCGACTCCGCCTTCGCCCTGATGTAGCTGACGAGGAAAGAGCAGACCAGGAGCACCAGGGAGAGACCGACGTAGATGCCATCGCCCAGCCTCATGTAGTAGACGGCGAGGCCGAGGAATACCGCGGAGTCACTGATCCTGTCGGAGAACGAATCGAGGAAAGAGCCAAATGGAGTGACCCTGTCGAGCGCCTTGGCCACGTAGCCGTCGACGAGGTCGAGCACCCCGGACGATGCGAAAAGGACAGCAGCGAGGGGGACGTTCCCCACGGCGAGGAAGTAGCCCGCGCCGATCGCGAGCGCGATGCCGAAGCAGGTTATGAGGTTCGGGGAGATCCTGAGCTTCTTGAAGAACCACAGGAACGGCCTGAATATGAAGTCGCCGAACCAGCGGAGGTTGTCCTCCATCCGCTGTCCTCCCGACCTCTCTTCCTCTTCCGCGGCCGCGGAGGTCTCATCCATCGTCGCCTCCGTCATCGCCTGTCTCCTCCTCCTGCCAGATCCCTTCGAGCAACTCGCGCGCCCGCTCCTCGTATTCGACCGGCACCAGTATGTTCTGCTGGTTGCCCGCCGAGGTGAATATGCTCTGCAGCCCGGGCGTGCTCGCGTAGAACGGGATGCCCTCTTCCTCCAGCGCCCCCTCCAGCAATCCGGCCATCATCCTGTTCGGCGCGGTGACGACCCGGACCCAGTCTGTCTCCCGCGGCTGGTCAGGGCGCGTCGGCGAGAGCCCTAACCACTTCCTGAGCCAGGGCATCGAGAGACACCTCCCTGCGCTCCTGCGAGTACCTGACCTTGACGTCCGCGCTGCCCTGGGCCACCTTCTTACCTAATACGACCTGGACCGGCAGACCGACGAGGTCGGCGTCGTTGAACTTTACCCCCGGGCTCGCGTCGCGGTCGTCCACCAGGACCTCGTGGCCCTCTTTCGCCAGCGCTTCCTCAAGGGAGGCGGCGGCTCCCGCCTGGTCATCTCGCTCGGGGCTGAGCATTATTATCTCGACCGGCAGCGGAGCGACTGCCTTGGGCCACCTGATGCCGGACGAGTCGTTGTGCTGCTCGACGATCGTGGCAAGCATCCTCGACGTCCCGATCCCGTAGGTGCCCATTATCATCGGCCTCAGGCCCCCGTCCACGTCCGTGAAATCGGCGCCGAGCGTCGCGGAATATTTCGTTCCGAGCTTGAAGATGTGACCGATCTCTATGCCCCTGGCGACGTCCAGCTTCCCGCCGCACCGCGCGCAGGTGTCGCCTTCGACGGCCATCGCTACGTCCGCATGAGGCTCGGCCTTGAAGTCCCTGCCCTCTTCCACGCCTTTCGCGTGGAACCCCTCGCGGTTCGCGCCGCACACGAAGCCGGTCGCGCCCGCTATCTCCCTGTCGTACAGAGCCGGCACGTCGAGCCCGACCGGCCCGATGAACCCCGCGCACAGGCCGGGGTACTGCTCGCGCTCGTCCTCGCGCATCTGGTGGAAATCGTCCGTCTCGAGCACCTTCGCGAGCTTCGCCTCCGAGACGTCCCGGTAGCCGGGGACGAAGACGGCGAGAGGCTTGTCCTTGACTGTATAGAGCACACACTTCAGGACCATGTCGGGGGTCGTGTCGAGGAGGCGCGCGACCTCGTAGATCGAGGTCGTTCCCGGGGTGGCCACGTCCTCCATCTTGCACGAATCGGAGCCGAACCGCCCGCCCGGCGCGTGCACCTCGAGCTCCGCGTTCGCTCCGTAAGTGCAGGTGTCGCAGAAGACGAGGACGTCCTCGCCGATGTCGCTGATCACCATGAACTCGGCCGACTCGTCTCCGCCGATCAGTCCGCTGGTAGCCTCGACGACGCGCACGTCCAGAGAGCAGCGCTGCGCGACCTCGATGTAGGCCGCGTGCATCTTCGCGTATGTCTCGTCCAGGCTCGCCGCGTCAGCGTGAAAGCTGTAGGCGTCTTTCATCCGGAACTCGCGCGCCCGCAGGAGCCCGAAGCGCGGCCTCATCTCGTCGCGGAACTTGGTCTGTATCTGGTAGAGGTTGAGCGGCAGGTCGCGATAGGAGGGCGCCTGCCTTCCCACCGTCATGGTGATGAGCTCCTCGGCGGTGGGCGCCAGGCAGAACTCCCGGCCCTGCCTGTCCTTGAGCCGCATCATCTCCGGCCCGTACGAGAACCAGCGCCCGCTCTCTTTCCAGGCCTCGCCCGGCTGGATCGTGGGAAGCATGACCTCGAGCGCGCCGGCCGCGTTCATCTCCTCGCGGACGACGTCCTCGACCCTGTCGAGCGCCCGGAGCCCCAGCGGCAGCATCGTGTAGATGCCGGCCGCAAACGACCGCATCATGCCCGCCCTGAGCAGCAGCTCGTGGCTCGCGATGTCGGCGTCGGCAGGCTTCTCTTTGAGCGTCGGCACGGTAGCCCTGGAGAACTTCAAGCGTTACCTCGCATCCTGTCTTCCACCAGTCTCTTAACCTCTGATATCAGTTCTTCGTAAAGGTCGTCGGGGCCGACCCTCCGCAGCAGCTCTCCGCCGACGAAGAGAAGCCCGCCTTCCTTACCGCCGGCGATCCCGACGTCGGCCTCCCTGGCCTCGCCCGGCCCGTTGACCGGACACCCCATCACGGCGACCTTCAGGGGTACCCTGCACCCCTCGAGCGCCTCTTCGACTCTCGTCGCGAGAGTGACCACGTCGATCTCCGTCCGGGCGCAGGTCGGGCAGGATATTACCTCCAGACCGGCCTCACGGAGTCCCAGCGAAGCGAGTATTACCTTTGCCACCCGCACTTCCTCGACCGGCGGAGCGGTCAAAGATACACGAATGGTATCACCAATGCCCATCGCCAGGAGTGCGCCTATCCCGACGGAGCTCTTGATGGTCCCGGACCATATAGTGCCCGCCTCGGTGATGCCCACATGCAGCGGCCAGTCCGTCTCTTCCGCAACGATCCTGTACGCGGTGACGGTCCTCGGGACGTCGCTGGCTTTCACCGACACCTTGATGGCGCCGACGCCGGAGTCCTCGAGCATGTCGACCGAATCCAGGGCGCTCCTGGCCAGCGATTCGGCCTCCGCCCTGGCGCCCTCTTTTCTGAGCCTGCTCTCGAGCGAGCCGGAGTTGACTCCTACTCTGACGACGGTACCGGCGTCAGCTGCCGCGCGGGCGACCTCGCGGGCCCGCTCGGGAGAGCCGATGGTGCCGGGGTTGATCCTGATGCCGTGCGCCCCTTTCTCGATCGCCAGGAGCGCCAGCCTGTGATCGAAATGTATGTCCGCGACAAGCGGCATCGAAGTGCCGGCGATCAGCGACGGGATAGCCATGGCGGACTCCTCGTCAGGGACGGCGACCCGGACGATGTCGCAACCGGCCTCCTCGAGCGCCGCGAACTGTTCCAGCGTCGCGCCGACGTTCGAGGTCGCGGTGTTCGTCATCGACTGGATGCTCACCGGCGATCCACCGCCTACCGGCACCGCGCCCAGCATTATCCGCCTGGTTTTATCGCTGGCTGACATGACGTCCTTCCGGCGACGGCCCGCTAGGGCAGCCGCCTCGGGCTGACGATGTCGAGGTAGAACAATCTCGACGCGAGGATCACCAGGATGATTATCACGACCCAGGCGATCGCGGCATACACCTTCATGTTCACTTTTCTGTGGAACACTTTCTCCACCACTATGACCATCAGGTGCCCGCCGTCCAGCGGCGGAAGCGGAAGGAGGTTGAAGATGGCGATGACGAGGATGATCGAGCCCATTATCGCGAGGAATATGTCCGCCCCTTGATGGGCGGCTTCGACAGCGAGCCTCGCCCCGCCGTAGATGCTCTGCGGGCTGTTGATGGTCGGCTTCTTCTCCCCGATCAGCACTTTGAATTCTTTTACCGTGAAGAGCTGTTTGAGGCCCACCCCGATCGCGGCGACGTTGAGCCCCATGTACTTGGCGCCGCCCCAGAACGCCGTCACGACGTTGAAGCGCTCGCGCGGCTGGTAGGGCGTAACGCCGATGTCGCCGACGACGTCGCCAGCCTGGTGATTTATTACGACCTTCATCGTAAAGGTCAGCGTTTTAACATTCTGCTTGTTGCCTTCCTCCCGATTCACCTGGATAGTGACCGTCTGGCCCGCCAGGGCGTCGAGCTGATCTGTGACGTCCGCCCATTTACGTACGGGACGACCGTTGATCGACAGGATCGTATCGCCGTTCTTCATACCCGCCTCGAAAGCGGGCCCGGTTACTGTCCGGCTTGTCACGTTAGGCGTAAATACGTACGATTTGCCAACCGGCCCGACCTTGGTGCTGTTCGGGTCCTGCCCCGAGGCAAGAATTCCCAGCGTCCAGGGCGCCGTATCGTTCTGCGAGATGGAAACGAGGTCAGGACTTAGCGTGACGGTCTCGCCGCCCCGTTTCGCCTCGACCGTCGCCACCTGACCGCTCGCGCCGGCGATCTTATTCGCCATGTCGTCGCGGTACGACACCACCGTTCCGTTGACCTTGACGATGGAGTCACCTTCTCGCAGCCCCGCCGAATACGCCGGGGACGAGATGGTAGCGTTATCTTGGACGTCGACCGTCCGGGCCGGCACGCCGATCTTCGTCTTTTCGAGTGTCGGGTCGTAGGGGGATATGCCGAGCTTCCCGGTCCAGTTCTGCCCGGAACCCATCCTGAAGAGCACGGGGTTGAAGGTGAGGGTCTGGTTCCCGCGCTTGACTTTTACGGTCACGGTCCTGCCGACGTTGTTCTGCAACTGGTCCGTGATCTGCGTCCACCGGTCGACGGGATTGCCGTCCACTTCGGTTATGACGTCGCCGTCCCGCATGCCGACCTGGTACGCCGGCGTCGTGACTTTCTCACCGTCGGCCAGGGCGAAATACTGGCTTACTGGACCTATCCTCGTGGTATTCGTGTTCTGCTGATGCGGAAGGCCCCAGCCCAGCATCAGCACGTAGAAGATGACGAAAGCGAGCAGGATATTGGCGACCGAGCCGGCCAGGATCACTATGGTCCTCTTCCAGTACGGCGCCATTACGTAGCTCCTCGGCAGGTCCTCCTCGGGGATCTCCTCCTCGAAGCTCATGCCGACGATCTTCACGGAGCCGCCCGCGGGGATCCACTTGATCGCGTACCTCGTCTCGCCCCTGGTCCAGCCGACTATCTCGGGGCCGAAGCCGATCGAGAAATGGCTCACCTTGATGCCGAGCGTCTTTGCGGCGAAGAAGTGACCGGCCTCGTGCTCGATGACCGCGAATATCAGTATCGCTATTACGAGAATGATGAAAAGTGCTGTCATCCGGCCGCTCCTGCGACGGGGACCTCAGCGGGGTGATGCTTCATCGGCGGCCGCCGTTCTTCTCCGCGCGCGATATGGCGCGCCCGGCCGCCGCCCTGGCCTCGCTCTCGGCCGCGAGCACGTCCTCGACGGACGCGACGGCGCGGTTCTGGTGGGCCTCCAGCGCCTGCTCGATCACCAGCGGTATGTCGGTGAAGCCAATCTCGTGCGACATGAACGCCCTCACCGCTTCCTCGTTCGCCGCGTTCATCGCGGCGGGAGCGGTGCCGCCCAGCCGACCTGCCTCGAAGGCAAGCGGAAGGCAGGGGAACTTCTCTTCGTCGACCGGTTCGAATGTCAGCTCCCGAACGGCCTCCAGGATGAGGCTGTCAGCGAGCGATGGCATCCTGTCCGGGAAAGTCAGCGCGTACTGTATGGGCACCCTCATGTCAGGCACGCCCATCTGCGCGAGGACCGAGGAGTCGACCATCTCGATCATCGAGTGGATGACGCTCTGCGGGTGCACGACCACGTCGATGAAGTCGAGGCCGATGCCGAAAAGGTGGTGCGCCTCGAGCACCTCCAGCCCCTTATTCATAAGAGTCGCGGAATCTATCGTCACTTTCGGTCCCATGTTCCATGTCGGGTGCGCCAGCGCATCCTCGACGGTAACCCTCCGCAGTTCTCCCCTGTTTAGATGCCTGAAGGGCCCGCCCGACGCCGTCAGGATTATCTTTTTCAACCTGCCCGCCGGCTCGCCCTGCAGGCACTGGAAGATCGCCGAGTGCTCGCTGTCCACGGGCAGCAGCATCGCGCCGCTGTCCTCGGCGGCCTCCATCACAAGCCTTCCCCCCGCGACCAGGCTCTCCTTGTTGGCCAGCGCAAGGTCGATCCCGCGGCGAAGGACGTCGAGGGTCGGGATCAGTCCGGCCGAGCCGACCAGCGCGTTCAACACCAGCTCGCTCTCGATGCCGGATATCATCTCCCGCAGCCCTTCCGGGCCGGTGTAGAGCGGGATGCCCGCGTCCTTGAAGCCGCCGGAGAAACTCGACGCCGCCACCGGGTCGGTCAGGCAGGCGCTCATAACGTTGAAATCCTTCGACTGCCTCAGCAGAAGCTCTCCGTTGGAGTGGGCGGAAAGCGCGTCAACGCGTGCGCCGATGCGCGTGCAGACCTCGATCGCCTGCGTCCCGATGGAGCCCGTGGAGCCGATTATCGAGACGCTCCTGTTGATCGCTACTGTTCCTTCACCTGGCATGGCAGCCGCCTACTTGATCACGAAGTAAACGAGGTAGAACACGGCGGGAGCGGTGAACAGCGTCGAGTCGAAGCGGTCCATGACGCCGCCGTGGCCCGGGATGATGCTGCCCATGTCCTTGATCCCGTAGTCCCTCTTCATGAGCGACTCCGAGAGGTCGCCAAGCGGCCCGAGGATGCATACGATGAGGCCGATGCCGATTGCGACCCACCACGAGAACCAGGGGAACTTGTGGCTGCCCAGTATCGCCTGGATGATTATCTTTCCAACGACCGAGAAGACCAGCACCGTGACGATGCCGGCGATGATGCCTTCCCAGCTCTTGTTCGGGCTGATGGTCGGGGCCAGCTTGTGCCGGCCGATCTTGCGGCCGACGAACCAGGCCGCCAGGTCGAAGAGCCATATCAGCACCATCAGGAAGAGCACGATCCAGAGGCCGGCGTTCTTCGTGGAGCCGCCCGACTTGTCGACAAAGTCTCTCAGCATCACCAGGTGGCACAGGCAGAAGCCGCAGATCAGCGGCGCGAAGACGGTGAGCGCCACGGCCTTCGTCGGCTTCACGTGGCGCAGTATCAGCATGTACCACACGAAGCTCAGGAATATTATCCCGACGGTCACGTAGCCGAAGCTCTCGAGAGGCCGCCACTGGGAGAACAGCACGTACGCGGCCGAGCCGGCTATGCCGAGGAACGCCGCAGTCGGCACGGCCTCGCCCTTGGTCTCGAACATCGAGAACATCTCTACCGCGGCGATGATGGAGGCGAGGGTGATCGCGACCATGAACGGGATCTCTCCCCAGATGAGCGTCCCGAGGAACACCACCACGAAGATGACCGCTCCGAGGACACGCTGTCCCAGCGTGACGCCTTCCTCCGTCGGCCGCCGTACTGCTCGCCCCAGGCGACTGGTTGCCACTAGCTCCTCCCCCGTCGGCCCCTGTGGGGCTAGATCTCCATCAGCTCGGCGGTCTTCTTCTCCATCAGCTCGTCGATCTCTTGGATGTAGCGGTCGGTCACCTTCTGGATGTCGTCCATGCCGCGCTTCAGGTCGTCCTTGGTGGACGCGCCCTTCTTCTCGTCCTCGCGCAGCGCCTCGACCACGTCTCTCCTGATATTACGGACGGCGACCTTCCCGTGTTCTCCGCGCGACTTCACGAGCTTTGCCATCTCCTTGCGCCGCTCCTCGGTGAGCTGCGGGATCGGCACCCGGATTATCTCGCCGTCGTCGGATGGCACCAGGCCCAGCTCGGACTGGGTTATCGACTTCTCGATGTCGGTGATGGCGTTCCGGTCGTAGGGCTGGATGACGAGCAGCCTCGCCTCCGGCGCGCTGACCGTCGCGATCTGGTTCAGCGGCGTGGGCGCCCCGTAGTAGCTGACGGACAGTCGCTCGAGGAGCGCCGGGGACGCGCGGCCGGTGCGGATCGAACCGAACTCCTGGGCGGCCCCCTCGACAGCCTTCTTGAACTTCGCCTCGGCGTTTTCGATTATCTCGTCCATGTCACCCCTCGCAGTGTCGCCTTATTTCTCGTCGCAAACGACCGTTCCGACCTTCTCCCCGCAGAGCAGCCTTTTCAGGTTGCCCTCCTCGAAGAGGTTGAAGACTATGATGGGCAGAGAGTGCCCCATGCAGAGGCTTATCGCAGTGGCGTCCATCACCTCGAGCTCGCGGTTGAGGACCTCGAGGTAAGTGAGTGTCTCGAACATCTCCGCTTCCGGGTACTTCATAGGGTCCATGTCGTAGACGCCGTGCACCTTGGTCGCCTTGATGATCGCCTCGGCGCCTATCTCCAGAGCGCGCAGTGCAGCGGATGTGTCAGTGGTGAAATAAGGGTTGCCTGTGCCTGCCGCGAAGACTACGACCCTCCCCTTCTCGAGGTGTCTCAAGGCGCGACGCCTGATATAGGGCTCGGCGACCTCCTGCATGTTTATGGCCGTCTGGACCCTGGTGTACACGCCGCGCTTCTCCAGCGCGTCCTGGAGTGCCATCGCGTTCATGACGGTCGCGAGCATGCCCATGTAGTCGGCCGTAGCCCTGTCCATGCCACGGGCGCTGGCGGCCATGCCGCGGAAGATGTTCCCGCCTCCGACGACGACGGCCAGCTGGACGCCCATGTCCTTGACCTCTGCGAGCTGGTCGGCGATGGAGCCCACGACGTCCGGGTCGATCCCCTGCGAGGTTGCCGAATCCATGAAAGCCTCGCCGGACAGCTTCAACAGAACCCGCCCGAAGGCCGGCTTACACCCTGTGCCTTCCTCAGCCATCCGCCGCGCCCCCCGTCTCTACTCCAGCTTCTCTCCGACCTGGAACCTCGCGAACCGCCTGACCTCGAGCTTCTCTCCCAGTTTGGCCGAGGCGCTCGAGACGAGCTCGCCGACCGTGACCGAGGCGTCCCTGACGAAAGGCTGCTCGAGCAGGCAGTACTCCTGGTAATACTTGTCCAGCATTCCCTCGATGATGCGGTCCCGGACCTTCTCGGGCTTCCCCTCGGCCTCGCACCGCTTCGCGTAGATGGCCTTCTCGCTCTCTATCACGTCCTCGGGAACCGCTTCGCGGTCCAGGTACTTCGGGTTGAGGGCCGCTATGTGCAGCGCAACCTCGTGCGCCAGCTCGAGGAACTCGTCGTTGCGAGCGACGAAGTCCGTCTCGCAGTTTATCTCTACCAGGGCGCCTATCTGCTTTCCGATGTGCATGTAAGCTTCGACTATCCCCTGGTCGGCCGTCTTCGACTGCCTCTTCTTGACGCTCGCCAGGCCTTTCTCCCTGAGGACCTTGACGGCCTGGTCCAGGTCGCCGCCGGTCTCGGCCAGCGCCTGCTTGCAGTCCATCATCCCGACGCCCGTCTTCTCGCGCAGCTCTTTTACCTGCTTCGCGCTGATGTTCTCGTCCGCCATATCGTCTCTCCCGTCAGTTATGTCAATACGGTCGTGCCGTTACTCGGCTGTCTTCTCGGTCTCGACTTCCGACGCTTCCTCGGCTATCTCCTCGCCCGCTTCCTCGATGGCCTCCTCGGCTTCGACCTCGGTGGTCTCACCCGAATAGACGGGGGTCATGTCCGGGCCGGCGATGTCGTCAGGCGACGCGCTGTACGCGGGGACCGCGGCCGAGAGCCTCTCGGGCGGCCCGCCCTTGGCGCTGGCGGCCTCGGCCTGCCTGGCCATCTCCTCCGCCATCAACGACTCGCGCATCTGCTCACCGTCTATCACCGCGTCCGCGACTATCCGGCACATCAGGTTGGCCGAGCGGATGGCGTCGTCGTTGCCCGGTATCACGTAGTCGACCTCGTCCGGGTCGCAGTTGGTGTCTACGATCCCGACGATCGGTATGCCCAGCTTGCGGGCCTCGGCCACGGCGATCCTCTCCTTGCGGGGATCGATCACGAAGACCATCGCCGGCAGCTTGTGCATGTTGCTGATCCCCGAGAGGTTCTTCTCGAGCTTCGCTTCCTGGCGCCTGAGCTGCAGCGCCTCTTTCTTGGCGAGCACGTCCAGCTCGCCCTCGGCGTCACGCCGCGCCAGCTCGTTCAGGTACATGATGCGGCTGTGTATGGTCGTGAAGTTGGTGAGCGTCCCGCCCAGCCACCTGTTGTTGACGTAGGGCTGGCCCGCCCGGACCGAGTGCTCCTCCACGGCTTCCTGCGCCTGCTTCTTGGTCCCCACGAACAGGACTGTACCTCCGTCGGACACGGCCTGCCGTATCGCGGTGAAGGCGGTGCCGATCATGATGAGGGTCTTCTGCAGGTCGATGATGTAGATGTCGTTCCGCTCGGTGAAGATGTAAGGCTTCATCTTCGGGTTCCACCGGCGGGTCTGGTGACCGAAGTGAACTCCCGCTTCGAGGAGCTCCTTCATCGTGACTACTGGCATTGAGTTACCTCCATGGTTGTTACCCTCCCCCGGTCTCAACCCCCGCGGTAAACCCATTCGGGCCACCACCCCGCGGGGTCCCCCGGGGTGTGTTTTAGCCTCCTCTCAAAATGATGGGAGGCCTTGAATCATCAAGTCTAGTATAGGCAGGGGGCTTCCGCAAACGGGGGTCAGCCGTGATTCGGGGTTCTGAGTTAAAAGGTCAGGTGTGACTTGGGGTCCTGATTCACGGTCCAAATATGGCGCACGCAAGCGTGCGCCGACCAGTGTGCGACCGGCGCTCGTTGAGCGCCGGCTCGCGATAAACCCGGCCCGATTAAGAAACGCAATACAACAAGTGTGCTACTTCGTGATTTTGAACGAGGGCCGGGTTTAGCCAAGGCGATATTGCGCCTGGCGCGCCAGTGCGTCAGTAGTCAATACCCAGGGATGACCCCAGGCGGGCGCGCAGGCGCAATATTGCCTTGGTGTGCATCTGACAAACACGGGACTCGGTGACGGTCAGCACTTCTCCTATCTCGCGCATCGTCAAGCCTTCGTAGTAGTACAGCGCGACGACCGTCCGCTCCCTCTCGGGGAGGCGGTTGATGGCATCGGCGATGATGTCCTTCATCTCCTCGAGCTCGAACGTCTGCGACGGGTCCTTGACCTTCACGTCCTCTACCGTGTCGGCCAGGCTTATCTTGTCCGGCCTGTCGCCGCTCACCGTCCACAGCTCGTCGAGCGCCACCAGGGATATGAAGGAGAGCTTGCTGAGGAGGTTGTTGTACTCGGACATCGTGATGCTGAGCTTCCTGGCGACCTCTTCGTCGGTAGGGATGCGCCTGAGCTCGCCTTCCAGCGCGACGTAGGCGCGCTCCAGCTCGCGGGCCTTGAACCTCACCGAGCGGGGCACCCAGTCGTCAGCCCTGAGCTCGTCGATTATCGCACCCTTGATCCGCGCGATGGCGTAGGTCTCGAACTTTATCCCGCGGTCGGGGTCGTACTTGTCGATAGCGTCCAGCAAACCGAAGACGCCGTAGCTCATCAGGTCGTTGAACTCCACCGAGGGCGGGAGGCCCGACGATACTCGCCCGGCGACGTACTTCACGAGCGGGGCGTAATGCAGGATGAGCTTCTCGCGCGTCTCCGGCGTCGGTTCGCTCTTGTACTCGCTCCAGATCGCGCGCGCTTCGTATTCGCCCTGTTTTGCCTGAGCGTTCTTGCGAGTCGCCTCTTTCAGGATGTCCGGTCCGCCCGGGGCGTCAGGCTCTCGGGTGGCTCTCGTCATACGCCTTCCTTATCTCACCCCTGGTGAGGTGAGTGTATATCTGAGTCGTCGCAACGTTCTTGTGTCCGAGCAATTCCTGGACCGAGCGCAGGTCGGCCCCGTTCGAGAGCAGGTGCGTCGCGAACGTGTGCCTCATCGTATGAGGGCTCACCCCCTCACCGGAGACCAGCCGCGACGCCTCGCGCTTCACTACCCGGCGCGCCTGCCTCGGGTCGAGCGGCCTGCCCCTCGAGCCGAGGAACACGACGTCGCCGTCGTAACCGCTCGCGCGGCAGAGTGTGGGTCTCTCATCGTCAAGGTAACCGTGGAGCGCGGCCATCGCCGGCCGTCCGGCCAGCACAACCCGCTCCCTGTCACCCTTGCCCGTGACCCTGACGGCACCGGACTCGATATCGACGTCTCCGGTCCGGAGCGTACAGAGTTCGCCTACCCGCATACCCGTCGCGTAAAGCAGCTCTATTATAGCCTTGTCCCTCTCGGACGACGTCGAGTTTCTCCCGGCCTCGTCCGCCATGCAGGCCGCCTCTTCCTCGCTCAAGAACCTCGGTAGCTTACGGCCCTTCACCGTGAACGCCAGGGACGTGGCCGGGTCACTCGGGATGCGCCCGGTCTCCGCGAGAAAAGAGAAGAAAGCGCGCGTGCACGCGCACCTTCTCGCGATCGTCGCCCTCGAGTATCCCCTGGTCTGCTGGTTCGCCAGGAAGCTGCGTAGCGTCCTGTGGTTAACCGAGGCAAGGTCTTCGACGCCGGCGCGCTCGAAGAAATCGGCGAGCTGGCCGAGGTCGCTGCGGTACGCCGCGAGCGTGTTGGGCGAAAGCTTGCGGGCGCTCCCGAGGTGCTCGAGAAATGCTTGAACCTGATCCTCCATCTACACCGCCGATTCAGCGTGGCCGGCATCGCGCCGGAACGGGTGTCTGACCTTCAACCCGAATATACTCTTTATAGATGGCCTATCCCTTGAACTGAATGACATTGGACAGGCGAAGGCCTCCGCAACCTGTTGCTCCTGTTGTTATTTATTATTATATTACAATATTGATAATTAGAGTTAAAGGTGTGACCACCTGCGACGGGCGTTCTGAAGGAGATGAACTATTTCTTCGCCGCCTGACACCCGGCGGCTGTCGCCTGGTAGCAGCCTCCCGGTCCTCTCCTGGCCAGCCCTTCCATCTCGAGAGAACAGAGCGCCACCAGAGTGTCCCCGCTGGAGAGCGAAGCGGCCCTCGACAGCTCGTCGATCTCGTGGGTGCCGGCGGCCAGCGCCGCGAGAAGATCCCTGACGGATTCGTCGAGCTGGACTTCCGCCATCAGGACGTTCCCCGGTCGCGGCAGCCCAACTTCGTCGAGGACGTCGTCGCGGCCCGTGACGAGGGCCGCCCCGGTCCTGATGAGCGCGTTGGTACCTGAGCTGCTCGAGCCAAGCACCGGGCCGGGGACAGCCATCACCTCTCTGCCATACCCCGCCGCGTAATCGCTCGTGATGAGCGCCCCGCTCTTCGCCGAGGCCTCGACGACCACGACGCCGAGAGACAGCCCGGCTATTATCCTGTTCCTCTCGGGGAACGTTATCCTGCTCGGGCTGGTGCCGGGCGGGTACTCGCTCATGACGCACCCGGAGGCGGCGATCCGGTCGAGGAGCCTGGCGTTTGACGCAGGGTAAGCGATGTCCGGGCCGCAGCCCAGCACGGCGATAGTTCTGCCGCCCCCCTCCAGCGCCCCGATGTGGGCGTAGGAGTCTATTCCGTATGCGGCCCCGCTCACGACCGTCACCCCTGCCTCGGCGAGGCCGGAACCGATGGACTTCGAGACCTCGATCCCGTAAGGGGTGGCCTTGCGGCAGCCGACCACCGCTACGCAGGGAGCGTCACGCGGCAGTTCACCCTTGTAGAAAAGTGTGAACGGGGACCTGTCGGTGAGGAGGAGCCCCGCGGGATAATCGTCCTCGTGGCAGACGACGGCCTTGATGCCTTCGCGTTCAAGCGATCCGAGGTAATCGATCGGATCACGCTTATGCGCTATCTCCTCCCACTCCTTCCGGACCGCGATCAAGGTCGAAGCCCGTCCGGAGATGAGCGCTTCCCATGCGCCGGCGGGCGAGCCGAACATGTTGATCATCGCCTCGATCAATTTGCGTCCGACCCATGGGAGCGAAGAGAGCGAGACGGTGAACGCTTTCTCTGCGGCGTAGCGAGGGTCCATCCCACGTCACCCCGCCCTCTCGACGCACCGATACTGGACCGCCTCAGCGAGGTGCTGGATGCTGACACGCTCGCAGCCGGAGAGGTCTGCGATGGTCCTCGCGACCCGCAGCACGCGGTGGTAAGACCGCGCCGAAAGGCCCAGCCTCTCGACGGCCATCCCGAGAAAGCGGCCGCCCTCCGCATCGGGCATACAGTGCTTCTCGACCAGGCCGTGCGGCATGTCGGCGTTGCAGAAGACATCCGTGCCCTCGAGCCTCTCTTCCTGCACCGAACGGGCGGCCGCCACCCTGGCGCGCACGCCGGATGACTCCTCCCCGGCCGGACGTGCCTGCAGCTGCTCGCTCGTGAGCCTGGGCACCTCGACCTGGATGTCTATCCTGTCCATCAGGGGGCCGGACACGCGGGAGTGGTACCTGTTGATGTCGCCCGCGCTGCATGAGCAGTCGTGCTGGGGGTCGCCGTAGTATCCGCAGGGGCACGGGTTCATCGAAGCGACAAGGCTGAACCTCGAAGGGTACGTCACCGGGACCATGGAGCGGATTATCGTGACCTGCCCGTCCTCGAGCGGCCCTCTAAGCGACTCCAGCGCGCTCTTTTTGAAGAGCGTCATCTCGTCAAGGTAAAGGACTCCGCAATGCGACAGCGTGACTTCCCCGGGGCGCGGGAGCGGGGCGCCCCCGCCGGTCAGGCCGACCGCGCTGATCGAGCTGTGAGGGTCCCGGAAAGGCCTGTGCGTCACCAGCGAGCCACCCGCCGGCACCAGCCCCGCGATGCTGTGGATGCGAGTGACCTCGAGCGCCTCGGAGAGCGTGAGCGGAGGGAGGATGCCCGCGAGCCTTCGAGCCAGCATCGTCTTGCCGGAGCCGGGCGGGCCGACCAGCAGCATGTTGTGACCGCCCGCAGCCGCGACCTCGAGCGCGCGTTTCGCGGCCTCCTGCCCCTTGACCTCGGACAGGTCAGGCGAGTGCCTGCCGTTCCTGGAGAGCAGCTCGCGTGCGTCGACCCTGACCGGCTCGAGCGACTCGGTACCGCTCAGAAAGCGTACTGCCTGTGTAAGCGTATCCACTCCGTAAACCTCGATGTCCTCGACCAGCCCGGCCTTAGCGGCGTTGCCCGACGGCAGCACCACGAACTCGTCGCCGCGCTCGGCCGCACCGTGCGCGATCGCCAGCGCTCCGGCGATCGGCCTCAATGAGCCGTCGAGTGAGAGCTCCCCGGCGGCCGTGAAGTCGCAGGTCCTCGCTGGGACGAGCTGTTCTGTCGCTTGAAGGAGCGCAAGGGCAAGGGGCAGGTCGAAGGCGGGCCCGGCCTTTCTCAGGTCGCACGGCGCAAGGTTGACGTGCACTCGCGTGCCGGGGAACTGGAGATGGGAGTTCTTGATGGCCGACTTCACGCGTACCCTGGACTCGCGCACCGCCGGGTCAGGCAGCCCGACAAGCTCGAAGGAGGGCAGGCCGTTCATGACGTCCACCTCGACCGCGACCCTGTGAGACCGGGTGCCGATCAGAGCGGAGCCGTAGACAGTCGCGAGCAAGTTGCCTCCCTGCTAAGCATATCAAGCATAATGATAAGCAATACAGGCAAATATGGCAACAGTCGATCGAAGTAATTTTTTAGAGAAGACTCAGGCGAAATGCCTGCCCGCCATCGAGTCCGACAGCGAGCAGGTTTAGATCGGCCTTGCTACCAGGGGTAACCGATCGAGTCGTGCGCCTCGATCCTGTTGTTCCAGTACATGGCTCGCTCGGCGACGACGGGTTTGTCGGAAGAGACCGTTGTCGACACCTCCCAATCGGTCACGACGTCAGACACGTTGAACGTCTTTCGCGAGTTGGGTGCGAGCGTCACCGTCGGGCCGTAATGGATCGCCCCGGCGGTCATGTAAGTAAGCGTAACTTTCGCGGCCTCGTCGTTCGGGTTCTGCACCAGGATCCAGGTCTCGAAGCCGGGGCCGGTACAGCCCTCCGCCAGGCACCAGGTGTTCGCCGCCTGTCCGACCCCGATGGACTCTGTCGCCCACTTCCTGTTGTTCCCGTACATCGACCGCTCGGCGATGACCGGCTCGTCGGAGGTGACCTTCGTCGATACGCTCCATCTACCCGGGATCACCTTGGCGAGCTCGACGTTCTGCCTGGTATGCGGCTGCAGCGTGACGGTCGGCCCGTCGACGGCGCCGCCGTCGGTCATGAAGGTGAGCTTCGCGTTGGCGACCTTGTCGCCCGGGTTCTGAACGAGTATCCAGGTCTCAATGCCTGGGCCAGTCGAGCCCTCAGCGAGGAACCAGTCCTTCAAGGGCGCCGACGAACCCACCGAGTCCGTGGCCCAGTTCCTGCTGTTCCCGTACATCGAACGCTCGGCGACTACCGGCCTGTCAGATTCGACCTTCGTGGAGACCTCCCATTCGCCGGGGCAGGCATCCGAAACCTTGAAGCTCTTCCTGCTGTTCGCGGCTATCTGGAGCGCCGGCCCGTCGACCGCTCCTTTTTGCGTCATGTAAGTGAGTCTTACGCTGGCCGGGAGACTGCCCGGGTTCTGCACCAGTATCCAGGTCTCGAAACCGGGGCCGGTGCATCCCTCGGCGAGGAACCAGGAGGTGGCCGGTTCCCAGGCGCCGATCGAGTCTGTGCCCCAGTTGCGGTTCGCACCGTAGACGGAACGCTCCACGACGATCCTCGTGTCAGCGGTGACCATAGTGGAGACGTCGTAGTTGTTCGGCACCGTGTCCGATACCTTGTAAGTCTTTCGTGAGTTCGGCGGCAGAGTGGCTGTCGGACCCTGCACCTGGCCGTTCCCGGTCATGTACGTGATAGATATGTTCGCGTTCGTTTCCCCCGGGTTCTGCACGAGCACCCAGGTCTCGAAGCCCGGGCCCGTGGAACCTTCCGCGAGGTACCACGCATGCGCCGGAGCGTAGTTCACGGTGAATGAGTTGACGAGCGCGACCGGCACCTCGCCACCGGTCAGCACGTTGACGGTCCTCGCCCCCTGGGTGGCGCCGCCGGCGATAGTGATGTTCGCCGTCGCGTGGGTGGGGTCGTGCACTGTCGTCGAGTTGACGGTGATGCCCTGCCCGCCGGTGAAAGTGGCGACCGACGACCCGTCCGTGAAATGCGTCAGCATCCCAACTATGTCGACGTCGATGGTCTTGCCCTGGATCTCGGAAGTCGGAGTGACCGAGATGATCGTTGGCACCTGCGTCGCGTAGACGTCTGCCCCGGCGTCGATATCCTCCGTGCCGACGTACAGCCTGGGGCCGGCGTCTCCGGACTCCTCCCTCCAGGCCATGTCCGTGATGGCGCTGACGTTCGGGTTCCCGAAGCTCGGCACGGTGTTCTCGACCGTCCAGGTGTTGCCGTCTTCACTTCCGTAGACCGTGGACGGCCCGTTCATCGTGCCCGCATATAACTTGGTCGGGTACGGTGTAAGGCAGGATATCTTCCCCTGGCCGAGAGTACTGAAGCCGTCCTCGTTGACCTGAGTCCAGCCGAAGCCGTTGTACCTGAACAGCTGACAGCCGTCGTTGGAGTTATCGGTCCCCACGTAGACCGCGTTGTTGTAGACGGTCATCGCGGAGGCGTCCTGGTTGTTTGTGTTGCCGAGTCCGCCGCCCCCGGTGTTCGTCCAGCTCGACCCGTTGAACGCCCACACTTCGCAGCCGCCGGTGGGCGAGTTGTCCCAGTTGTAAGTGCCAACGAAGAGCTTGTCTTCGAGCGATGCCATCGATGAAGCCTGATAGTTGGAGTTCTTCCCGAAGCCCCCAGGCTCGGGAGCAGCAGGGCCCACCACCTTGGTCCAGCCCGGCGAGGCCGGGTCGAAGCACCACACCTCGCAGCCGTTGTTCGGCATGTTCGGGTACTGGTTCATCGTGCCTGCATACAGCTTCCCGCCGTACATCGCCATCGACGAAACCGCCTCGTTCAGGACGCTCCCGAAACCGCGCGCGATGAGCGCACCCGGCGAATCACCCACAAGCTGGTCAAAGCTTGAGCCGTTATAGCGCCACAGCTCACAACCCGCCGTCGCGTTGTAACTGCCGACATACAGGTTCGATCCGTCAGCCAGCATCGCGGATACTCTCGAGTCCATCGAGTTGCCGAGCCCGCCCGAGGCGACGTTCTCCCAGCCAGAGCCCCCGGAGTAGCGCCAGATTTCGAAACCGGCGCCGGAGTCCGTCCCGGCATAGACGGAATTACCCATCGTGGCCATCTTCGACACCCGCCAGTTGTTGCTGCCTGAGAAGCCACCGCGCTCCATGGTGTTCCAGGCAGTGCCGCCGGCATAGGAAAGGACCTGGGCACCCGTACCTGGCTGGTAGCCCCAGGTCTGGTCCTGGTTGAAAGTGCCGATCACGGGAGTCGAGTGGAAAACGCACATGCTCGCGACACCTTCATTGAGCACGTCGCCCATGCCGGTCATGCCCGTCTGGCTCCAGCTGTTCAGTGCCGGGTCGTAGGCCCACACCTCGCAGGTCGAGTTGTTCCACCTTCCGAACGTGCCGACAATGATCCTGTGCCCGGCAGACAGCTCAGCGGATGTGATGCAACTGGCGGCGGTGTTGTTGGAGTTGTCATTGGGCTGATTTGCGAAACCACGGCCGATCGGCGGTACCGGCACAAGGCCGTTCCTGCCGGCGATGCATGTCCAGATCGAGCCGTCGAAGCGCCACACTTCACATCCGTACTGGGTCGGACCGCTCGTCTGGATGCCGTTCGACGTCCCGACGTAAAGACCGGTCGGATCGGCGAACATCGATGAAGCTGAGATGTTGCCGTTATCTCCGAAGCCGTTGCCGCCCGGGATCGGCTCCTGCGTCCAGGCCGTGCCGTTGTAGGTGTAGATGTGACACCCGCTCGAGTTGTAAGTCCCGACGTAGAGCAGGCCGTTGTGTGTCGTCATCGAGGTCACGGTGTCGTCCCCGTTCCCGAAACCGTCGCTATTGACCTGGTTCCAGGTGGGCCCGCCGTTGAATGCCCAGACACCGCAACCATCGGAGCTATTGTCGGTCCCGATGTAGAGGTTGCCGTTGAAGACAGCCATGCATGTCGCGTCAGAATTGTTCGCCCCGAAGTTCTGGAACCCCAGCGGAAACCAGATATTACGGCCCTGGTTAAACGTCCGCACCTGGCAGGCCCCAGCGTTGTTCCGGGTGCCGGCGACCAGCTGGCCGTTGTAGGAAACCAGGCTGGAGATGCGGTCGTTGGCAGGGTTGCCGAAACCGCTCGTGTTGATCTGGGTCCAGCCCGGAGCGGTGTACTGCATGACCTTCGCGCCCTCGGTCGCACCGTTGTTCTGGTTCTCGGTGCCGGCATAGAGGGTCCCGTTGAGGACGGTCATCGAAGAGACCGAGGCCTGTGACTTGACATACCCGCCCGTGAAGCCGCCCGAGGCCACCTGGCTCCAGGTGGTGGCCGCGGATGCGGCCGGGGCCATGAAGGCTGACGGGACCGCGATGGCGAAAGCGATGAGCAATGCGATGCAGATAGCGACGTGCCTGCGCATGTTATCAACTCCATGATAGAGGGCAGCAACCGAATAGATTATATTGGCAGCGCGCGGCGGTAGCAAAGATATTCTTCAGAATGCGTCAGGGATGTAATTGACCTGGCTCGCGCCGTCGGGAGTGAAGAAGACGCTGACCACGTCGAACCGGGCAGGGGTGCCGGGCCTGCGCTCCGAGAGGTACTCGCCGGCGAGCCTTCGCAACCTCGCCTGCTTCGTGGGGGTGACTGACTCTTCGGGCGGCCCGAAAAGATCGCTCCTTCGGGCCTTTACCTCGACGAAGACGGTCGTGCCGCGGTCGCGGGCCACGATGTCGATCTCACCGGAGCGGGTCCGCCAGTTGCGCTCGACTATCTGCATGCCGAGGCCTTCCAGGTGGGCGCAGGCCGTGTCCTCGCCCCGCCGGCCAAGCTCTCCCCGGCTATTCGCTCTGCTCTTCGGCGACACCGCCGTCCCCGATCTCTTCCTCATCCCACAGCGCTTCGTCGAGCTCGGCGGGCAGCACGCCGCTGAAGGACTGCCTGTGGACCTCGCAGTGCCCGAACTCCTCGATGGCGGACATGTGCTCGCTCGTCGCGTAGCCCTTGTTGTTGATCCAGTTGTAGTAAGGGAACCTCTCATGAAGTGAACACATCACCCTGTCGCGCTCGACCTTCGCCACTATGCTGGCCGCCGCGACCGACTGGAAAGTCGCATCGGCCTTCGGTATCCCGAACGAGGGGACCGGAAGGCCCTTGAGCGTGAAGTGGTCGCAGATCACGCACTGGCAGAGCGTGTGGATGCCCATCACCGCGTCGCCGAGCGCCTTCATGTTCGCGACCTGGATGCCCCAGCGGTCGATCAACGGCGCGTCGACGAAAGACACCGAGACGCCCTTCGCCCTCCTGGTTATCTCCTCGTAGAGCTCTTCTCTCTGCTCCGGCGTGAGGAGCTTCGAGTCGTTGACGCCCTTGATCACCACTCCCGGCTCGAAGACCACGGCCGCCGCGACTATCGGGCCGGCGAGCGCTCCCCTTCCGGCCTCGTCCGCGCCGGCGAGCTCCCTGATGGGGTCGCGCCTGAAGAGGTTCTCGTTCTTCGCGAGGCTGCCGCCCTTGCGAAGCCCGCGGTAGGCCAGCTTCCTGACAGTCTGCCGCGGATCGCGCGCGAGCTTCCCGAGCAGCGCGGGCTCGGGAGACTCGAGCGACCGAAGCAGCTCCTGTACCTCCTTGACCGACAGCGACATCGTGTCGGGCAGCTCGAGCAGGAACAGTTCCTCTGTCATCTCGGTGTGGTGAAACGTTTCAAAGGCCACCATGTCAGGAACACCCTTCCGATGATGCTCCGCACCGGCACCGGGCCGAACGACCGGGAATCCCTGGAGTCGGGCCGGTTGTCTCCCATGCAGAACACGTAACCCTTCGGGACCTTGAACGGCCCGTAATCGGTTCCATCGTCCACCGCGTATGGCTCATCTATAAGCTTTCCGTCGATGTAGAGCTTGCCCTTTCTCAGTTCGACGGTCTCGCCGCCGAGGGCGACGACCCTCTTCACGTAAGGGCTCGTCCCCCTGTGTGTCAGATGCAGGGTCTCGCCTATCTGTTCGAAAGGCCAGTAGAAAGGGTTGGTCGTGGTCATGGCGCCGGGGCCCGACGGGGACAGGCCGCTCTCCGTCGACATCCTGAAGACGACTATTTCCTTGCGGCGCGGATCGCGGAACCACCTACTGACCTTCTCCACCATCACGCGGTCGCCGATCTCGAGGGTCGGGACCATAGAGGAAGACGGAATCACGAACGCCTTGATGAAGAACGATTGCATGAGGACGGCGATGACTGCCGCGATGAGCAGGAGGACTACGGTCTCGGCCGCGATCCTCCAGGGTGAGCGCTTCTTCTCTTCACCCTCGGCCTCCGGTCCCTCGGGGCCGGAGTCTTTCCTGCGGCGGGAGCGCTTCTTCCCGCCCCCTTCTCGGTCCGTCGCGTCGACGGTCTCGAGCGCCTCGGTCTTCCCCGCGTCCTGTTCGGGCACGGCGTCCATCGGGGCGGTGGGAGCTTGCCCGGGTACGGGCTGTCCTCCGGGCGGCGTCCGGCCGTCGGTGTCGTTGGGGGTCATTCTCAGGTGGGCTCTTTCCCCTAGGAGAGTTTCTTCTTCTTGACCCGGGCGGCCTTGCCGACCTTGTCGCGGATGTAGTAGAGCTTCGCCCTGCGGACGTCGCCCTCCTCGACCACCTTGATGTCCTTGATGATGGGCGAATGCACCGGGAACGTGCGCTCGACGCCCACGCCGAACGATATCTTGCGGACAGTGAAGGTCTCGCGCGACCCGCTGCCCTGGCGCTTTATCACGAGCCCCTGGAAGGCCTGGGTGCGCGTCCGCACCGTGCGCTTGTCACCGGTGCCGGAGGCTTCCTTTATCTCGATGGTGACCTTTACGGTGTCACCGGGGACGAACTCCGGAACGTCCTCTTTGAGCTGTGCTCTCTCGATTGTATCGATCTCTCTCATGGTAAAACTCCCGTGGTAAGACATGTAACTATAGCAGAAGTGTGCTCGTCTTTCAGCAAACTCCCTCTACTCCGGCCCTTCCTCCAGCAGGTCGGGCCTCCGCTCCCTGGTCCGCTCGCAGGCCTGCCGCCTGCGCCAGAGATCGATCTTCGCGTGGTCGCCGGACAGCAGCACCTCGGGCACCGCCGCGCCGCGGAACTCGGCCGGCCTCGTGAACTGCGGATACTCGAGCATGCCGCTGCTGAAAGACTCGTCGTCTAGCGACTCCTCGTTGCCGAGGACGCCGGCCAGCAGCCTCGCGACCGCCTCCAGCATCGCCGCCGCGGCTATCTCACCGCCCGAGAGCACGAAGTCGCCGAGCGAGAGCTCTTCGCTCGCGATGGTCTGCCGCACACGGTCGTCGATGCCCTCGTAGCGGCCGCATATGAACACGATCTCGTCCGAGGCCGCCAGCCTGTGGGCTGTCTCCTGGTCGAAGCGCCGGCCCGAAGGGGACAGCAGCACGACCGGCATCTTCTCCCTGATGGAAGATGCGTCGCAGGAGAAGACCTTCTCGATCGCTGCCGCGACGACGTCCACGCGCACGACCATCCCGGGACCGCCCCCGTAGGGGCTGTCGTCGATCTTGTGGTGTGGATCGGGGCTCAGCTCGTGCAGGTCGTGGAGGTACACCTCGAGCAGCCCGGCATCGCGGGCGCGCTTCACCACTCCCCACTCGATCGTCGAGGAGATCAGCTCCGGAATGGTGCAGAATATTCGGACGATCACGACGGACGCATCCCTTCGATGAGCCGTACGGTGATGACGCGCGTTGCCTCGTCCACTTCCTTGACGAACTCCGTCACGAACGGGACCAATATCTCGTTGCCGAAGGAGTCCTTGATCACCAGCAGGTCCTGCGCCGCGCCCTCTATCACGTCCTCGATCGAACCGAGCCGATCGCCGTTGTCGTCCATGACGACCATCCCTTCCAGCTCGCAGGGCCAGTACTCGCCCTCAGCCAGCTCGCCGGCGTCGTCTCGCGAGATGTAGAGGACGCGCCCCGTGAGCTTATCGGCCGTGTCCCTGTCCTCGACGCCCTCGAGCTGCACCAGGGCCCTCCCGGAAGACGCGCCCTCGCCTGTGACGGTCACCGGCTCGAGGCTGCCCGCGGGGTTGGCCATAAGGAGCACCGACCCGGGGCGGAAACGACCCGGCACGTCACTCAACACATCAACGATGACGGCCCCACGGAGTCCGTGGGGCCGGATTATTCTTCCCACCGCCAGGAGCCCTCCCGGCGTTTCTTTCTCTTCCACTGGGGTTACCCTCTCAGGTCTCCTGGTGTTCCCTTCCATGGATACGGTGTGACACCGAGGGCGTCCCTGCGCCGCTTGGTGTCCAGTCCCATGAATAGTGCGAGCACCGAGAGCGCCGAGGCACCACTCCGGCAAGGCGCGCGACTGCGACGTAATCTTGTATTACGTCGCAGGGAGCGGAACGCTGCCGGTGGGGATGCATCGGTGTTCGAATGCCGCAGTGTTCATGGGACGGGATACTGTAACAAGGCGCGCGACCGAGTCGTACTCGGGTAGTACGGCGACTGAGCGGAACGCGGTCGGTGTGGATGCAGGGGCGTCCGAATGTAAGCGTATTCATGGAAGGGAGCACCTAGTCCAGGATCTCGACGATAGCGTTCTTGCCCTGCTTGGTGGCGGCCGCCTTGACGAGAGTCCTCAGCGCCTGGGCTATACGCCCCTGCTTGCCGATCACCTTGCCGATGTCCTCCTGGTTCACTTTGAGCTGGAGGATCACCGAGCGCTCGCCTTCGATCACATCGACCTGCACGTCGTCGGGGTTGTCGACAAGGGCCTTCGCGAGGTACTCGAGGAGCTCTTTCATGTTTGCCGCCTCCGCTAGCTCTTGGTCTTCGACTGCTGGAAAGTCTCCCACGCGCCGTCGATCTTCAGCAGGTTCCTGACCTGCTCGGTCGGCTGCGCGCCCTCTCCCAACCAGTAGAGCGCCCTTTCCGAGTCTATCCTTATCGTGGACGGCTCCGTCATCGGGTCGTAGAAACCTACCGCCTCGATATAAGCGCCGTCGCGCGGCGACCTCGAGTCAGCTACCACTATCCGGTAGGAGGGCTGCTTCTTCTTGCCCATCCTGCGTAGTCTTATCTTTACCAACTATCCTCCCCTGTTAAAAGCATATTGTAACAAACGTCATCATCAGTGTCCCCTCCCGCGAATACTGCGGCACTACTCATGGGACGGGACACTCAGAACGGGAACAGCCGCTTGAGCATGCCCATCTGCGGGCCGCTCTTGCCTCCGGTGAAAGCCTTCATCATCTTCTGCATCTGCGCGAACTGCTTGACCAGCTGGTTGACTTCCTGAGTGCTGGTGCCGCTGCCGGCGGCAATCCGGCGCTTGCGGCTCGCGTTCAGGATGCCGGGGTTGTGGCGCTCGCCCGGCGTCATCGACTGGATGATCGCCTCGGTTGTCTTCAGCCTGTCGTCGTCGATGTCCATGCCTCCGCCGCGCGCCATCTGGCCCATGCCCGGCACCATCTCGAGCACCTTGGAGAGGCCGCCCATCTCTTTCAGCTGCTGCATCTGCTCCAGGAAGTCGTTGAAGTCGAACTTGTGCTTGCGCAGCTTCTCCTCGAGCTTTCGCGCCTTCTCCTCGGTCATCGACTGCTCGGCCTTCTCGACCAGCGTCACTATGTCGCCCATGCCGAGGATCCTGGACGCGACCCGGTCGGGGTGGAACACCTCGAGGTCGTTCACCTTCTCGCCGATGGAGGCGAGTTTGATCGGCCTTCCGGTGACCGCCTTCATCGAGAGCGCCGCGCCGCCCCGGGCGTCGCCGTCCATCTTCGTGAGGATGAGGCCGTCGAACTCGATGCGGTCGAGGAACGAGAGGGCCACGTTCACGGCCTCCTGGCCGGTCATAGCATCGACCACCAGCAGCACCTCGGCCGGCTGGATCGCGTCGTCGATCGCCGCCAGCTCGTCCATCATGGCCTCGTCGATGTGCAGGCGGCCCGCCGTGTCCAGTATGACCACGTCGTGGCCGGTGCGTCCCGCCTCTGCGTACGCTTCCTCGCATATCTCGAGCGCGCCCTTGTGCTTGTAGAAAGCGACCGGCACGTTCGTCTGCGCGCCGAGCTGCTGCAGCTGCTCAACCGCAGCAGGCCTGTACACGTCGGCGGCGACGAGCATCGGGTTGCGCCCCTGGTGCCTCAGCATGACCGCCAGCTTGGCGGCCGCGGTTGTCTTGCCGCTTCCCTGCAGTCCGATCAGCATGATCGCCGACGGCGGATGTGCCGCGAAGTTAAGCGCCTGCTGCTTCCCGCCCAGGATGTCGGTCATCTCGTCGTATACGATCTTCACGACCATCTGTGCCGGGGTGACGCTCTTGATGACCTCTTCGCCGATGGCGCGCTCGCGCACGTGGTCGACGAACTGCTTGGCCACCTTGAAGTTGACGTCCGCCTCGAGCAGCACGAGGCGGATCTCGCGCATCGCCTCGTCGACGTCCTTCTCACCGAGTTTGCCCCGGCCGCGTAGCCTGGAGAATACCTCCTGCATGCGGTCGCCAAGGCTCTCGAACATATCGGTTCTCCTTATCGGGTAAACCGGAATTTGAGCACCATCATGCTAATGATAGTGCATGGGGGAAACAACCGCCCCGCGATCACTCAAGGAGCACAAAAAGAAGACCCGGCCAGTTGCGGCCGGGCCCGAACTTACTGCGTTCGACTCTTTAGGACTTGCCCATGATCTTGAAGATCTTGGTCCCGCACGTCCCGCAGGTGCCCTTCAGCGCCTTCCGCTTGTTCTTCATCTCGACTTCTTCGGGGTCTTTCATCTCGCGCTTCTCTTTACACTTCACACAATAACCCTCTGCCATCTGTCTCCTCCTTCATCCGGCGGCCCGCATCCGGGCTTCGCCAATCGGCTGCCGCCGACCAATTAACCCGGTGTGTCCACCGGGGCTTACCGGCGCGTTTACGAACAAATCTTCGACTATTTGACCCCTAGACCTTCCCGTGCGGCAAGCAGAGCAGGCTCCCCGAACGGCCCGGGTGCTATACTCGAACGAACGTTCAGAGCAGGAGGATGTGGGCATGGCGAGTGAGTTTTCAGACGTCCGGAAGGGCTTCTTCAAGGCGCGCGGGAACAGCGCGTGCGACGCCCTTCGGGCACGCGGGATCGAGGCGAAGTACTTCGATTCGGCGGCCGAGATGATAGACGAAGTGCTGGAGACTATCCCGCCTGGCGCGAAGGTCGGCGCCGGGGGTTCGGTGACGCTGCGGGAGACCGGGCTGCTGGACAGGCTCGCCGAGCGCGGGCCGAAGCCCGTCGTGCACGAGCCGACAATGGAACCCCGCGAGAGCATTGCCGTTCGCAAGGAAGCCATCGTCTGCCCTTACTACCTGTGCTCGAGCAACGCCATAACCATGGGCGGCGAGCTCATAAACACTGACGGGATCGGAAACCGCGTATGCGGGATGATATTCGGCCCGGAGACCGTGATCGTCGTCGCCGGCATCAACAAGGTCGTCGAGGACAGGGACGAGGCTTTCTCCCGAGTGCGCAACATCGCCGGCCCGGCGAACGCCAGGAGGCTCGGCCTGAACACCCCCTGCGTGAAGACCGGCTACTGCGTGGACTGCAAAGGAGCGGACAACATCTGCCGCGTGACCACGATCATCAGCGGCAAGCCCATGTGGACCGACCTGCGCGTGTTCATCGTCGGGGAAATACTAGGGTTATGAGCTGGCCACAAATATGCAGAAGAAACCTGCCGGATCAGTGCCTTGAATAGCGGGGCCGTGCTAGAATATTCACCGGTATTGGACCAAGAGGTAGACGTTAAGAAAATACTGATCTGAAATGATAACAACCATACCGCCCCGAATCCTCATCGTTGAAGACGATCCCAACTTCGCCAATTCGCTGCAGATGCTCCTGGGGAAGAAGCTCGCGGCGGAGATCGTCGTCGTTGAAAACGGCGCGCGTGCGCGGGAGGCTCTCGCTTCATCGAGTTTCGACGTCATCACGCTCGATTATCAGCTGCCTGACTCTAACGGCCTGGAGCTCCTCGAGGAGATCAGGGCCTCAGACAGCCCTCCACCGGTCGTCCTGGTCACCGGTCAAGGCGACGAGGTGACCGCCGTACGGGCGTTCCAGGCGGGCGCCGCGGGCTACGTGGTCAAAGACCGCAGGCTCGCATCCATCCTGCCCTCGGTCCTGGCAGGAGCGCTCGACACCCTGCGGCTCGAGAAGGCCCTGCATGACTCCGAGGTCCGATACAGGCGTCTTTTCGAAGCGGCCAAGGACGGTATCCTGCTCCTGGACGCAACCACCGGCACCATCACGGACGTGAACCCTTACCTGATGGACCTCCTCGGCTACGACCGTGACGAGATGCTCGGGAAGAACCTGTGGGAAATCGGGGCCTTCCTGGATATAGCCGAGTCCAAAGAGCTGTTCGCCACCCTGCAGGACAAGGAATACGTGCGGTACGAGCATCTCCCCCTGGAGTCCAAGGATGGGCGCAGGGTCGACGTGGAGTTCGTGAGCAACGTCTACTCCGCCGACCATACGAGAGTCATCCAGTGTAACATACGTGACATCACCCGGCGGAAGAGGGAACAGGACAGGGTCGCCGAGGCGCGGGCGACGCTGGAGGGCATCATCGATAGCACGGACAACCCCATATTCTCGGTCGACACCAGGTACCGGTACACGAGCTTCAACCGCGCGCACGCGGCCGTCATGTCGTCGCTCTACGGCAGGAAGATCGAGCTGGGGCGGAGCATCCTCGAGTATCAGACGGTCGAAGAAGACAGAACAGGGGCAAAGCGCAATCTCGACCTGGCTCTGAAGGGCGAGCAGGCAGTCGAGGAAGCGTATTCCGGTGAGGAAGGACAGACCCGCCTCTATTTCGAGGTCGTCCACAACCCGGTGATCGAGCGCGACGGGCGGATTGGTGGCGTAGCCGTGTTCGCCAAGGATATCACCGCGCGGAAAAACGCCGAGGATGCGCTTCGGCGGTCCGAGGAGACGCTGAAGACCATTGTCGACGCGATGCCCGGCATGCTCTTCTTCAAGGGAAAGAACAACGAACTGCTGAGGGCCAACAAGGCGCTCTGTGACACCCTGGGCATGACCGAGGCGGAAATACTCGGACGGCCTCTTTCCGAGTTGTTGCCTGACCAGTCGGAGCAGTACTGGGCGGACGACCTGGAGGTCCTCGAGTCCGGTGTCCCCAAACTCGGGATCCTTGAACCGATGCAGGCCCCGGGGGGGATCAGATGGGTGATGACAGACAAGATGCCGTTCAGGAACCCCCTTGGGGAGATCGTCGGGATCATCGGTTTCTCGGTCGATGTGACCGAACGCAAGCTGTACGAAGAAAACCTCAAGCGGATCAACGAGGAGCTGGACACCTATGCGCACACGGTATCTCACGACCTGAGAGGTCCGATTGCTTCGATCGGGATATCTCTAGCTCTTGTGAGAGACCTGATTGACGGACCACAGTCCAGCGACACCATGTCGGAGACGCGTGACGCGGTCGACCTGATGGGACGCAGCGTCATGAAAGCCGACGAGCTGATCGGAGCGCTGCTGAGGCTGGCGGAGGCCGGACAGGTACCCGAAGACGTGATAAGCATCGACATGAACCGTATAGTCAAAACTGTACTCGAAGAGAAGTCGGATGTACTGGAGACTAACGAGATAACCGTCGAACTGGATGATGACCTGGGAGAGGTCGTCGGTGAGTACTCACAGATCTATCAGGTCTTCGCTAACCTCATCGGCAACGCGATAAGGCACAACGACAGCCCGTCGCCGAGGATACTGGTGAAGAGTCTGGAAAGCGATGCCCCGGCTTCACACCGGTTCATCGTGCGCGACAACGGATCGGGTATCGCCTCCGAGGACCTCGAACGGGTATTCGCCCCGTTCTTCAAGAAGCGCCCCGGCGGCTCGGGCATCGGACTCTCCACGGTGGAGAAGATAGTCAAGCTGTACGGCGGCGACATCAAGGTCACAAACGACAACGGGGCCTGCTTCGAGTTCACACTGCGGGACTGGCAACCTGAGCCCGGGGGTCAGTAGGCCGGCCAGGCTTCACTTGCGCAACCGATGAATCCTGTCGATCGCGGGGATCACGTAGCGGGAGCCTGTGATAATCCTCTTTACTTTTTCCGAATGCGGCGGCACCGTCGGTTTCGCCGCGCGGAGCGCTGCGAACCAGGCCCGCGGGTCAGACCTCGCCAGCACCCCTTCCAGGCTGTAGATGCTCAGGTCCCTGATGCCTGCGCTCAAGGCGCCAGAAAGACCCGCGACCAGTTCTTCTGGAGAATCGAAAACCCTCTCGCCGCCGAGGACTCCGCAGCCCGTAGCGCCCAGGGATACCGCCGTTGCTTTTCCCAGCCTCGAGCGCAGCATGACGCTCGCCATGTAGGCGAGACTGTCCGCGTCGGCCACCTTGACGTGCCCGCCGGTCAGCCCCTCGATCATCGAGGAGTACCACATCGGCGAGACGCTGTCCCAGGGGATGCCGGAGACAGGCGTCTCGGTCAGGTCCTGGAGCGCGTCGGTGCCTTCGTAGATGTCGAAGGCGATCCAGGGCAGTATCGCGGCTTCGACGAAGATGCCCCGGGCCTGGAGGTCAGTGACCGCGGCGATGAATATCTCTCGCGACGCCTCGAAGCGAGCCCGGTCCGAGTTTTCTTTGAGGATTCCCGGGAGAGACCTGAGAGCTTCCAGGCCGGACGACTGCTCCAGCGCCCGCATCATCCTCAGGGGCATCTCCATGTCGAAGGCGACGCGGTCGGGCCGGAAGCCGTGCCCGGAGGCCCACTCCAGGAGCTCGTCCACATAGAAGACGAACGGGGCCGCGTTCCGCTCGTTCGGCCAGTAGCCGTCGCACTCGTCCAGCAACGGCCAGAAGGAGACCTCGACGCCTGCTTCCTGAATCCTCTTGAGGGCCATGGCGTTCTCTTCTGTGACCCGCTCCCGCGGCAGGGCGCACGCGACGCAAGCGTTGTATTCAATCAGCAATGGGAGGGCTTCGCTTTCGATGTCGACCGGAGAGATGTCCTCCGCCCAGAAGGCCAGGCGGAACCTCATCAGATCAGTGCCCGGGCGTACTCCTCGGGGACGAAGGGCCGAAGGTCGGCCATCCCCTCGCCGACGCCGATGTACTCGACCGGGATGCCGAGCTCCCTGCCGATGGCGATGACCACGCCGCCCTTGGCGGTGCCGTCCATCTTGGTCAGGGCGATGGAGCCGATGTCCATGGCGCCGCCGAATATGCGGGCCTGGTTCACGCCGTTCTGGCCGGTCGTGGCGTCGATCACCAGGACGGCCTGCGGGCTCGCCTCGAGCTGGCGGTCCGCGACGCGCCACATCTTCGAGAGCTCCTCCATCAGGTTCTTCTTCGTGTGCAGGCGGCCGGCCGTGTCGATGATGACCACGTCCATGTTGCGCGCCTGCCCGGACTCGACCGCGTCGAACACGACGGCCGCGGGGTCGCCGCCGGTCTTGTGTCGGACTACTGGAGCGCCGATCCGGTTGGCCCACATCTCCATCTGCTCTATGCCCGCGGCGCGGAACGTGTCGGCGGCTGCGAACAGCACGCGGTTTTCGTGTCGCTTGAACAGGTAGCCAATCTTTGCCGCCGTGGTCGTCTTGCCGACCCCGTTTATGCCTACGATGAACAGTATGCGTGGCTTCTCATCGGGTGGCGGCGGGGGGCTTCCGAAAGATTCGATCATTTCCGCTACGCAGTCGCGGAAAGCCTGCTTTATTTCCTCGAGGTCGGTGAGTCCTTCCGAGAAGACCCTGTCCCTGGTGGCCGCGACGATATCCTCGGCGGCCTGGACACCAGTGTCCGCGGCGATGAACACCTCGGTCATCTCTTCCCAGAACTGCGGGTCGATGGCGCGCCGGGTGGCGGCCCTGGTGAACGGCTTGGAGAAGAGCTTGCGCGAGCGGAACATCCCGCGCTTTATCCGGGCGCTGTCCTCTTCCTCCTCGGGCACCTCCGGCGGAGGCGGCTCCTCCAGGTCCTCGAGGCCCGGCAGCGTTCCGCCCTCGGGTGGCTCGAGCTCGATGATCTGCCGCGCGAGGTCGAGGTCTATCGGCGCGGGTTTCTCCTCGATCGGCGTGGAGTGAGACAGGTGTTGCTCGCTATGGTATTCGGCAGAAGCAGTCTCTTCGGGCTCGGCCGCTCCGGCCTTTTCCCGGCCTTCGCCGGTCTCGCGCTTCCTCTCCTTGCGCGGTTTCTTCTTTCCTTTTCCTGCCATCAGCTGGCCATCCTCTTGGACACCACCCTCGAGACCCCGTCCTCCTGCATGCTCACTCCGTACAGGATGTCCGCGATCTCCATCGACCTCTTCTGGTGGGTTATGAGGATGAGCTGCGATTCCTTCTTGAACTCCCGCACCATGTCCAGGAACCTGTGCAGGTTGACGTCGTCCAGCGCCGCCTCCACCTCGTCGAGGAAGTAGAACGGGCTGGGCCTGACGCGGAAGAGCGCGAAGAAGAAAGCCAGCGCGGAGAGCGACGTCTCGCCGCCCGACAGCAGCGAGATCCTGCGGAGGTGCTTGCCCTCGGGCTGCACGAATATCTCGATGCCGCTGTTCAGCAGGTCGTCGGGGTCGGTGAGGCGTATCTCGCCCTCGCCGCCCGGGAAGAGCGTCGCGAATATCTCGCGGAAGTGCCCGTTCACCGCGTCGACCGTCTCCTTGAACCGCTGTTCGATCGTCTGGTCTATCTCGGTGATGACGCGCTTGAGCTGCGAGCTGGCATGCTCGATGTCGTCCATCTGCTCGCGGAAGAAGCTGTAGCGGTCCTCGAGCGCCCCGTGGTCGGCGAGCGCCTCGGGGTTGACCGGCCCGATATGTTCCATCTTCGCCGAGAGGGCGGCGACCCGCCCCTCCAGCTCCTCGGCCGGCTCATCACTCGCGTACTGCTCGAGGGCGAACTCGAGCGGCACCTTGTGGCCGTCCACTATCCTCTCGACCAGCTGCTCGACTTTGACCTTCAACTCGGCCCGGCCGAGCTCGTCCGCGTGTGACAGCTCGCGGAGAGACTCGTGCTCCTTCATCAGGTCCGATATCTTGTCCCGGTGCGCCCGTATCTGGGCGGCGGTGCCGCTGTCGGGCGCGGCTTCCAGCTCCTCTCTCAGCAGGCGGCGCGTCTCTGCCGCCCTGGCGAGCAGCCTCGCGTGCAGCTTCTCGAGCTTCGCGACTTCCCCGTCCGGGAAGTCTGAAGAGCCGGCCTTCGGGACGCTCTCGAGCTTCGACTGCGCCTCCCGACCGGACTCCAGGCGCCTCTGGTGTATCGCGAGCTCCGAAGATATCTCGCGTACCTTCGCGCTCGCCCCCATCAGCTCCAGGGCGGCTGCCGCCGCGGCCGCCTCCAGCTCCTTCAGCTCGGCGTCCAACTCGACCAGCCGAGACTCACACTCGGCCGACGCCCCGGTGTCTTCCGGCTCGGCCAGAGCCTCGGCGTCGCCGCTGATTATCTCGATCTTCATGGCGAGCGCGGCGAGGTTGCCGGCGCGCTCCCGTAACGCGTCCTCGGCCTCGGCCAGCTCGGTCCTCGCCTCGGCGAGTGAGGCCTCGGGCTCGGCGACTTCTTCCTTCGCGGCGGCAAGGTCGAGCGTCAGCTTATCGAGCGTCGCCGTGCACGCGGCCAGAGACTCTTCCATCTCCGCCCTGCGGGACGCGGTCATCTCGATGTGGACCTTGCCGACCTCGGGGCTGCCACCCTTGTACATGGTGTTGCCGGCCACCACGTCCCCGTCTTCGGTCACGAAAGTGAGCGAGGGGTTCTCAGCGGCAAGTTCGAACGCCTCGTCGAGTCCCCCCGCGATGTAGACCCCGTCGAGCAGGACTTCCAGCGCCTGCTCGAAGAAATCGGGTGATTTCACGACGTCCCTTGCAGGCTTAGCCCCGTCGATCTTCGCGGCCTTTGCCTTTTTGCCCGCACCATCGCTGTATTTCAGGAAGAGGGACTGCCCGAGCGCTTCCCCCTTGAGGTGGTTGATGGCTTTCTTGATCGCGCTGTCGTCCTCGGCGATGAGTGCGTACGCCCACGGGCCCAGGTACCCGACGATGGCACGCTCGTAAGGTCCTTCGATGGTGAGGCCCTGGATGAGCATCCCTCCCAGGCCTCCCTTTGTCGGGTCGTCCCGTATCAGGCCCGCCGTCGCCTGGATCACCCCCCACCGGTCAGCGTCCAGCCGGGCGGCGATGTCCAGGGAGGTTATCAGGCGCGACTGCTCTTCCCCCGCCGCGCGCATCGCGGTCAGGAGCTCCTCGACACGCCCGGTGGCCGAGCGGCACTCCGACTCGAGCCTTGAGACGGTGTCTCGGAGAGAGTCCCTCGCCTCCGTGAAGTCGGCTACCTCGGCCGACAGCGAATCCTTTTCCTCCCGAAGCCGGTCGACGTCCACGAGCCTCGCCCGCATCCTCTCGTCCGCCGCGGATACCCCGCCTTTGCTGAGGACCTCGAGCCTGGCCTGGCATGCAGCTTTCTCGCGGGAGGCCGCCTCGACCTTCCCCTTCAGCTCGGAAGCCGTCGCCGCCGCAAGCCTCTCCGCTTCCTTCGCTTCCTCGAGGAGAGCGCCGACCTCCTCGGCCTTACGCTCCAGTGGCGCCACCTGCGCGGCCAGCCGCTCCAGCTCACCTGTATCGGGCGCGCCCGTGGCAGCGCGCGCCAGCCGCCTGCGCTCGTCCCACACCGGGAGCATGGCCCGCAGCCGCTCGTCGAGCGACACGAGCTGATAAAGCTTTTCTCTCAGGGATACTTCTTTGGCCCGCCTGGCTTCCTCGGCGTCCTCCCAGGCGCGGACCTCGGCCTCTAGAGCGGCGACCTGTCCCTCGAGCGCCTTCGCGCGCTCTTCCCTCTTGCCCTCGGCGTCGAGGTGCGCCTGCCACTGCGCCTGCATGGTCGAAAGCCTGATGACATCGAGCTTCAGCCTGGCTTCACCCAGCTCCGTGGCCAGCTTGCGGTACTTCTCCAGCTTCGCGGCCTGCTGCTCGAGCGGCCTCAGCTGCCTTTTCAGCTCGCGGGCCACGCCGTTGACGCGGTCAAGCTCCTCGCGCATGCGCTCGAGCCGCCTCTGCGCCTTCTCGCGGCGCCTCCTGAACTTGAGCAGCCCGCCGGCCTCTTCGACGTAGGAGCGTCGCTCCTCCGGCCTGCAGTTGAGCACCTCGTCGAGGTTGCCCTGGCTTATGACCGAGTTCAGCGTCCGGCCGACGCCGGCGTCCGACAGGAGCTCCTGTATGTCCAGCAGCCTGCACGGTGTGTTGTTGAGCAGGTACTCGCTGTCGCCCCCGCGCACGACGTTGCGCGTGATAGAGACCTCCGAGAAGTCGAGAGGGAAGTCGCCGTGGGTGTTGTCGAGCGTGAGCGTGACCTCGGCCAGGTTGACCGGGCGGTGCCCGGTGCTGCCCGAGAAGATGATGTCCTCCATGCGGTTGCCGCGAAGGGAGGTCGGGCTCTGCTCGCCGAGGACCCACATGACGGCGTCCGCGATGTTGCTCTTGCCGGAGCCGTTGGGGCCCACGATTATGACCACGCCCGGCTCGAACTCGAGCGAAGTCTTCCTGACAAACGACTTAAAGCCCTTGATCTCGAGAGATTTCAGATACAACGGCGCCCCGAACTGATAGAGGGAGCCGACCCGCGACCGGTCGAGCAGTCCCGATAGTAATTCTATGGACGGGGCCCCGTACCCTCCCACGCGAGCGCGGCCGCTCCGAGCAGCCCCGCGTCGTTGCCCAGGGTCGAGAGTTCGATTCGCGCGTCCTTGACCAGCGAGCGTATCCCGTTCTGCGCGACCGTTGCCCTGACATCGTCCAGGAGCAGGTGCCCGGAGTGCGACACGCCACCGCCGAGGACCACCAGCTCGGGGTCGAAGAGGGCTATGACGTTGGCGATCCCGATACCCAGGTAGCGGGAGACGGTATCGAAAGCCGCGAGCGCCGTCTCGTCACCGAGCTCGGCCGCCTCGGAGACCGATTCGCCGTTCAGCCTGCCCTCCGGGCCGCGCATCCCGTTTAGGAGAGATGCCGGGTTCTCCCGCAGGAGTCTTTCGGCCTCGCGGACCAGCGCCGTGCCCGAGCCCATTGCCTCGAGGCACCCGCGCCTGCCGCACTCGCACATCGGGCCGTTCGGGTCGACGATGCAGTGGCCTATCTCCCCCGCCGTGCCCCTGCTGCCCCTGTATATCCGGCCCCCGGCGCATATTCCTCCACCGATGCCCGTGCCCAGGGTCAAGAGGACGAAATCGCGAGCTCCCTGCGCCACGCCGTAATAGAGCTCGCCCAGCGTCGCGCAGTTGGCGTCGTTGTCCAGGAACGTGGGCAGATCGAGCGCCCTGGTGATGATCGAGACGAGCGGGACCATCTCCCAGGAGATGTTCGGTGACTCGAGAAGCAGCCCCTCCTCGTACTGGATGAAGCCTGCAGCGCCGAGCCCTACGGCGAGCGCCTGGTGCCCTTCATCGGCGGCCTTTGCGTGACCCGACTTGATGAGCTCGACGAGCGTCGAGACCATCGCTTTCTCGCTGCCGGATGGCGATGGCACCTCAATCGAGAAGGCCATGCGACCGTCCGCATCGACCGCGGCCAGCGCCATCTTGGTGCCGCCCAGGTCGACGCCGAGCACGCAGTCAGCGCACAATCCGGTCCGCCTCGCTCCAGCCCAGCTTCTTGAGCGCGATGCGCGCCACTCCCTGCTCGGCCTCTTTCTTCGATGTCCCGGGCACGGGGCCGAAGTGCTTGTCGCCGACCAGGACCGTCGCGTGGAAAGTCTTGTAATGGTCGGGGCCCTCTTCGGTCATCCGGTACCGGGGTATGCTGCCGAACCTCTTGGCGGAAAGCTCCTGGAGCTCGCTCTTGAAGTCACCGATCCCTTTCTCGACGATGTCGCTTATCACGAACTCGAGGACCGAGAGGACGAAGCCGCGAGAGATGTCGAAGCCGCCGTCGAGGTAGAGGGCGCCGACGACCGCCTCGAACGTGTCGGCGAGGATCGAGCGCTTCTTCCGGCCGCCCGTCACCTCTTCGCCCTTGCCGAGGAGTATGAACTCCGGCAGGCCGATCCGCTCGGCGGCCTTCGCCAGTGCCACACCTTTTACGACCGAGGCGCGGAGCTTGGTCAGGTCACCTTCCTGGGCGTCGGGAAAATCCTCGAAGATGAGGTGGGTCACGGAGAGCTCGACGACCGAGTCGCCCAGGAACTCGAGCCGCTCGTTCGCCTGCTCCAGCGCCCAGCCTTTCTCGTTCGCGTAGGACTTGTGGCACAGCGCCTGGGTGAGCAGGTCGCGGTCCTCGAAGGCGTACCCGAGTATGTTCTCGAGCGCCTCGAGCTTTCTCTCCTGTTCCCGCGCCTTGCTCTTCTTCTGGGGCACTACTGTGGCTTTCTCGGCGGCAGGCCCACCTGCTCGAGCAGCAGGTCAAGGTCGACGTCGTCCTTGATGAACTGCCGCACTCTCTCGATCTTCTTGGGGTTGTGGACCTTCTGGTGGCCGATCGCCGCGTCGACCATCTCGACCGTCGTTGCGGTGTCGTAGTTGACGAGTATTATGGGGACGCCCAGCTCCTCCGCCTGGCCCAGTACCAGCGGGGCCGGCCTCTGGCCGCCCGTCAGTATCAGGCTCTTGGTGGGAGTCTCGAGTGCGGCCAGCTGGATGTCCGAGCGGTCGCCGCCGGTGATCACGACCTTGTTCGCCTGCTTCCTGAAAAGCCTCAGCGCCTGCTCCTGCCCCATCGCGCCGACCATCATGCTCTCGACCAGCTCGTCGGCCCTGTCGGTCGCGCAGATTATCTCGCCGTTCAATCCTTCGGCGAGGTCCTTGACCGTGATCGAGCGGAGCACCCTGTCGGTCGGTATCGATCCGAATACCTTGATGTCTTCAGACTCCAGGAACCGCACCATCAGGTTCCGCGTGAAGGATAACCTCCGCTCCGGCACCCAGTTGAAGACCGCGCCCAGGAATCTCGTCCCGAAGAAATCCTTGGCGGATAGCACCCGGTCGACAGAGAGCTCGTCGTTGAAGGTGTCGAGCAGGATGACCCTCGCGTCGAGAAGGGCACTTATCTCGACCGCCGAGAGGCCGAGCACGCGTCCGTGGACGAAGTTCTCGCCGCCCTCGATCAGCATGATGTCGCGCCCGTCCGCGATCCTGTTGTAGCAGTTGACGACGCGCGCCTGCGCGTCGGTAGGCTTCTTGCGCATGTACCTGTTCAGGGTGTCCCAGGTCAGGAAGTAAGGCGAAACGTCACAGTAGCTGTCGCGGATGCCGATGGCCTGGGCGACGAAGTACGCGTCCTCGTCGACCTTCTCATGGTCCACCTTCATCGGGTAGCTGCCGACCGGCTTCATGTAGCCGACGGAGTACCCGCGGTCGGCGAGCTCCAATGACAGACCCACAACCAGGCTGCTCTTTCCGGAATATCTTTCGGATGAGACTACGAGGATCGCAATCACGACCGGCCACCCCCGAGCGTCATGCGGACGTCGACACAGGTGTAACCAACGCCCGAATTGTAGACCATCATCGGATTGATGTCCATTTCAGAAAGAGCCTCCTGTTCGAGTGATAATTGCGACAATCTCATGATTACCTCCTCGACCGAGGAGATGTCAGCGCGCTTCTCTCCCCGTATCCCTTCGAGCAGCGCGAAAGCCTTCAACTCGCGCAGCATCCGGGTCGCGTCGCCCGGCGTGACCGGTGCCAGCCTGGTAGAAACGTCCTGGAAGAGCTCCACGTAGATCCCGCCCAGCCCGACCAGGATCAGCGGGCCGAACTGCGGGTCCTTCGTCAGCCCGAGTATCAGCTCGCGGCCTTTGGGCATCATCTTCTGGACGCCGACGCCCTCGATCTCCGCGCCGGGCATCGTGCGCCGGACCTTGTACATCATCTCGTCGAAAGCGTCCTCGAGCTCGACCCTGCCCTTGATGTCCAGCGTCACTCCCCCGATGTCGGTCTTGTGCAGTATCTGCGGCGAGACTATCTTCAGTGCCACAGGGTAACCGAGCTCCTGCGCGATGTCCTTCGCGCGATCGAAATTGGTGACCACCTTGAAGGGCGCGAACTTGATGCCGTAAGCCTCCAGCACCCGCCGGCAGTCCTCGGGCCCTACCTGGTTCTCTCCCTTCTCGAGGTACGAATCGAATATCTCTTTGGCGAGCTTCCTGTCGGTCTCGAACTTGACCGGCTCCGACTTCGGCCTCGCGAGCTGCAACGTCCTCTTGTACATCTGCCCGAGGATGTGCACCGCCCTGTCGGGGTAGGCGACGTTGGGGACGCCGCCGGACTGGAGGATGCCCACGGCCTTCTCGACCGATCCGGCTCCCATAAAAGAGCAGATCACCGTCTTGTCGGAGCCCTTTGCGATGCGCACTATCTCCTCGGCGGTCCTGTCCATCTCGGTCATCGCCTGCGGCGTCAGTATCAACAGGACCGAGTGCATCTGCTTGTCCGCGATCATCGCCTCCATTGCGTCCGCGTAGCGCTGTGCGTCCGCGTCGCCCAGCAGGTCAAGCGGGTTGTGGATGCTCGCCGCCGCCGGCATCTTGCCCTCGAGTGCGGTCAGGGTCGACTCGGAGAGCTGAGGCAGGAACAGCCCCGCCGGGTCGCACATGTCGCTCGCGATTATGCCGGGCCCGCCGGCGTTCGTGATTATGCCGAGCCCCGGGCCGGTCGGCTCTTCCTGCAACGCCATCGCCCTCGCAAGCTCGGTCAGGTCCTCTACCGAGTCCGCTCGCATGGCCGGCGCCTGCTCGCACACCGCGGCGTAGGCGCTCTCGCTGCCCGCCAGCGCGCCGGTGTGGGAAGAGGCTGCTCTTGCGCCGGCCTGGGTCGTGCCGGCTTTCAGGATCACTACCGGCTTGCGCCTGTAGGCTTTGGCGAGGCTCTTGAAGAAGCGGCCGCCGTCCGAGACTCCCTCGATGTACATCGCGATCATGGCGGTCTCGTCATCCTTCGCCAGCGCGTCGATGATCTCGCTCTCGACCAGGTCGCCGGAGTTTCCGAGGCTGATCATCTTCGAGAAGCCGACGCCCTCGGCGACGGCCCAGTCGAGCAGCGAGGTCAGGATGGCCCCGGACTGGCTGATCACTCCGATCGAGCCCTTGGGAGGCATGATCCTCGAGAACGACGCGTTCAACGGGAGGTCTGTGTTCATTATCCCCAGGCAGTTCGGGCCCATGATCCGCATGCCACCATTGTGCGCCCTCTGAACCATGTCCCGCTCCAGCTTGCGGCCTTCGATGCCGACCTCGCGGAAGCCGGCCGAGATGACGACCGCGAAAGGGATCCCCTTGCCGGTGCATTCGGTCACCACGTCGGGAACGGCTCTGGCAGGGATGATGATGATGGCGAGGTCGACTTCGCCGGGGATGTCCTTGACGGACGGGTAAGCCTTGAGCCCCTGGACTTCTTTTTCCTTCGGGTTTACAGGGTAGATATCGCCGGTGTAACCGGAACCGATGATGTTCTCGAGCAAGGCGTATCCGACCTTGCCCTGGTGAGGGGACGCTCCGATAACCGCGAGGGATCGCGGCTCGAAGAGCCCTTTGTTTATGGCAGAGCGATCACTCGGTTTCGAAGATCTGCCGGCCATTGTAGTAACCACACTCCCTGCAGACCCTGTGGGTGAGCTTGGGCTGGTGGCACTGCGGACACTCGCCCAGCGCCGGGACACTGGCCCGGTGGTGAGACCGGCGTGAGTCTCTTTTAGCCTTTGAAGTTTTTCTTTTTGGTACTGCCATTGCTCTTCGATCATGTCGCGAACGGTTGACTAAAAGACCTTAATGGACACGACCTTCCCCGTCAAGGAGAACGCATCGCCTCGCGTGCATCTCACGCGTCCCCACCACCGGCCATCTTTCGCCTCAACTCCTCGAGTGGCGCCAGCCTCGAGTCCACCTTTTTCGCCGGGCAGCCGCAGGAGCCCTCGTTCAGGTCCGCGCCACAGGTGGGGCACAGGCCGGGGCAGTCGCTCCTGCAGACGCGCCGCATGGGGAGCGACAGCATTATCGCGTCCCGGAAGACCGGCTCGAGGTCCAGCTTCCCGCCCTCCACCTCGTACTCGTCCGACTCTTCTTCCGTCAGCGAGCCGAACAGGTAGTGCTCGCGTATCGGCACGGAGAAGGAGAACGCGAACGGGGCGAGGCACCGGTAACACGTCAGCTCGAACGATCCCTCGAGCGTGCCCTCGACGGCGACGGCCCCGCTTATCCTCGTCAGCTCCAGCGACCATCGCATGTCGTCGCCGGCGGAGAGATCCAGCTCGTACTCTTCGGTCAGCCTGACGCCCGCGCTGCCCGCGACATGTTTGTGGTCGTGCACCGAGGGCATCGCCGACTCGACGTCGATGAGCATCCCGGTTTCCACGCGCCTGTCGTTCATGCCGTTATGTTTCTTCCCGTCCACCTTTCACCCTTCAATGCGCTCCGCCTGCGCAATAAGTCAGGCCCGCCGTGGCGGCGGGCCCTGACACTGTCGTCTTTACCCTCGAGGAGCCTTACTTCTCCTCGTCGCGCTCGTACAACTCCTCCTCGCCGCCCTCCTCGCTGAAGCCGCGGAGCTTCTCGCGCCAGGTCCCGACCCTGGTGAGGATGTCCTCGGTCGAGTCCCGCACGTCGATCAGCATCGCCTCGAGCTCACCGAATATTCGGTCGGCCCAGTCCTCCGCGTCGTAGACGATCTTCCGGGCCACTTCCTGCGCCTCGTCGATCATGTGCTCGCCCTCGATCTGGGCGGCCTTCACGATCTCGGTCTCCTGAACCAGGTCGTCAGCGTGCCGCTGCGCCTTGGCGAGGGCCTCTTCCTCCTTGCGCTGGGCGTCGCCCAGTATCCTCTCCTTCTCGCGGGATACGATGCGCGCCTGCTTCAGCTCGTTGGGAAGCGTCGAGCGGATGTCGTCGAGCAGGTCGTAGAACTCCGCCTCGTTGAGCATCACCGAGGAGGAGAGCGGGACCCGCTTCGAGTTGGCTACGAAGTCCTCCAGCCTGTCAAGGCGTCCGAATATGTCCATCTTGGTCTTACTCCTTTCAGAGCCTTGAGGTCGTTTCCCCTCCGCCCAGCTTCACCTGCAGCCGCTCCTCCACCGAGGGCGGCACCAGGCCGCGCACGCAGCCGCCGTACTTCGCGACCTCCTTGAGGCCGCTCGAGCTGAGATAAGTGTACTCCGGGCTGGCCATGATGAAGAACGTCTCGATGTCGGTGTCCATCTGCCTGTTGAACTGTGACATCTGGAACTCGAACTCGAAGTCCGACATGGCCCGCAGCCCTTTTACAATCGATACGCAGTCGTGCTCTTTCGCGAGGTCCACCAGCAGGCAGTCGAACGCGACCACCCTTATGTTGTCCTTGTTCGCGAGGCACTCGTTGAGCATTGCTTCCCGTTCCTCGACCCCGAACAGCGGCTGCTTGTCCGGGTTGGCCGACACCGCCACTATGACCTCGTCGAAGTGGCTCGCGGCCCTCGCGATCACGTCAAGGTGGCCGTACGTCACCGGGTCGAACGTCCCCGGGCATATCGCTCTCTTCAACTTCCCTGCTTCCGCCTTCGGCATGACCGCCGTCAGCCCCATCGCACGTCGAGTAAATGGATATTATCGAGTCGCCGTAATCGCGCCGCTCAAAGATGCAAAGCGGGGGAGGCGGCTCGTGGACCGCCCTGGGAGAATGACGGTAGATCAAAAGCCCCCCCGGGCAGAGCAGCCCCATTCCGCTCATGACTCGGAACAGCTCCTCCATAATGCGTCCATCAATTTTAAAGGGCGGGTCTGCGAAAATCAAACCATACTCACCCCGCACTCTTCGCAGCGCCGAAGGCAGTCGCCCGTGGATGACGCGGGCTCTCGAGGCGAGCCCCGCGCGATCGAGGTTCGCCTTGATGGACTCGGAGGTCTTGCGGTCGAGCTCTATGAAATCAACGTGCTCCGCCCCGCGGCTGAGAGCCTCGATGCCGATGGAGCCCGTTCCGGCGAAGAGATCCAGGACTCGCGCGCCCTCGACCTGGTCCGAAAGCAGCGAGAACAGTGATTCCTTGATGCGGTCGAGGATGGGCCTGACGTTCATGTTGCCCGGCGCGTACAGCCTGACGCCTTTCGCCGATCCAGCTATGACTCTCAAAACCTCTCCTCTTCAGCCTTTGAACAGCCACCCAAGCGTTCCCGGGAACCTCCTGGCCGTCTCCCTCAGGAGCAGCCGGTGCTCCTTGCGGCGCAGCCCGGGGTCGCTCTTCACGAGCTCGAATGCCTCGGCCCGCGCCCGCCGTATCAGCTCGAGGTCGCGCGTCAGCCTCACCATCCTCAGGTCCGGCAGGCCGGACTGCCTGGTCCCGAACAGGCTGCCTTCTCCCCTGATCCTCAGGTCTTCCTCCGCGAGGGCGAAGCCGTCGGCGCACTCGCGGATCGCGCGCATGCGCTCGACCGCCTCGTCAGTCGTCGGGTCGGCGAACATAACACAGTAGGCCCTCTCGCTCCCGCGCCCGACCCGTCCCCTGAGCTGGTGTAGCTGCGCGAGACCGAACCTGTCGGCGTTCTCGATTATCATCACGCTCGCGTTGGGAACGTCTATGCCGACCTCGACAACCACGGTCGCGACCAGCACGTCCACCTCTCCGTCGGCAAAGGCCTCCATCACTCGCTTCTTCTCCTGGGCCTTCATCTGCCCGTGCAGCAGCTCGAGCCGCCTGCCCGGCAGCACCGATTCGAGCGCCTTCGCCTCCTCAGCCGCCGCCTTCGCCTCGAGCTTCTTCGACCCCTCGATGAGCGGGCAGATCACGAAGACCTGCCTGCCCTTCGACAGCTCGTTCTCGACCATCGCGAACGTGCCCTGCCGCTGGTCCTCGCCGGCGACCACGGTTATCACCGGCTCGCGGCCGGCCGGCATCTCGCGAATCTCGGATACGTCAAGGTCGCCGTAAAGTGTCATGGAGAGTGAGCGCGGGATCGGTGTCGCGGACATGTGGAGGACGTCCGGATGCGTGCCTTTCTTCGCGAGGGCCTCGCGCTGATCGAGACCGAACCTGTGCTGTTCGTCGATGATGACGACGCCGAGGTCGCCGAACTCCGCGGACTCCTGGATCAGCGCGTGTGTCCCGATCACGATGCCAGGTGTGGCGGGATCGAAGCTGCCTTCCTTCATCGAGGAGGTGCGGAGCGCCACGCCGACGTCCACGCCGTCGAGCATCTCGCTGATCCTCCTGTAATGCTGGGAGGCGAGCACCTCTGTCGGCGCCATCAGCGCGGCCTGCCTCCCTCCCTCGACCGCGAGCAGCATCGCCATCACGGCCACCACGGTCTTGCCCGAGCCTACCTCTCCCTGGAGCAGCCTGTTCATGGGCAGGCTGTCCCGCATATCCGAGAGTATCTCGGCCCACGCCTTCATCTGGTCGCCGGTGAGCTCGAACGGGAGCGAGCCGACGAAAGCCGATATCAGCGCGCCGGGCTCGCCGTGCTTGACGCCTCGCGCCTCCTTGCGGCGCTTCTCGCGTATGAGGGCGAGGCCGACCTGCATGGTGAATATCTCGTCGAACAGCGCGCGGAACCTGGCTTTCTTGAGGGCAGCGCCGCTCGTCGGGAAGTGTGCCTCTTTGAGCGAGCCGAAGAGCGGCGGCAGCTCGAACTTCCTGCGGACGCTCTCCGGGAGAGGGTCGGCCATGCCGTCGAGCTGCTCCAGAGCCCGGCTCTCGAGCCTCCGCAGCAGGGCGGAGGTGACGCCCGCCGTCCCGCGATAGACGGGTATCACGCGGCCGGTGTGGATCGCCTCGAGCGCTTTGCCCCCCGGCCCCTCGAGCACGTCGTACGCCGGGTTGACCATCTGGAGCAGCCTGTAACTGAAGCCCAGCTTGCCTGAGAAGGACGCGAGGGACCCGGGCTCCAGCCGGTCCGCGTGATAGGCCTGGTTGAACCAGACCCCGGCCACGTAGCCGGTGTTATCGAATATCGTGACCGTGAGCATGTTCTTGCCGGTGCGCGTCCTTTTGCTGTCCACGCCGGTCACTCGCCCGACCACCGTGACCTCCTCGCCTATCTTCGCCTCCCGGATCGGGGTGACGTTGGAGCGGTCGAGGTATCGCCGCGGAAAGTGGTACACCAGGTCGCCGACCGTCCTGAGCCTGAGCGGCTCCAGCCTCGAGGCCATCGCGGAGCCGATGCCTTTCACGGAAGACACGGGCGCGCCGAGCATCAGCAGCTTTCGCGCCGCTTCGTCGACCGGCGCCTCGTCTTTTATGGCCTTGTTGTCATCAGGCATGGGATATCGAGTGCCTCCTTCACGCGCAACTATATAATAAGGCCTGGCCGTGACGTCGGCGTGCCGGAAGCGGGCACCGGGTCAACGACCGGGTAAGGGGGCGGCTCTCTTTCGAGGAGTGATATTCATGGATTTCGAGGTACCGGCGATCCTCTCCAGGGCAAGGGAGAAGCTGACGAGCGGGATCGCGGGAAGGGCGATAAAACGTTTCTCGATACCCGACGGCGCCGTGCGAAACTTCAGGTCGCTGACGGCGCTGGCCGGGCCTTCGGGGGGTGGCCTGCCCACCGAGTTCGCGTCCCTCGGGGCGTGCATGTGGTCGGGCTTCGCACTCACGCCGTTCGCCCAGCAGCAGATGGAAGGATGGGTCCTGCCCTACTGGCTCGTCAAGCAATCCACGCCGGGCTCGCCTTCTTTCGTGCCGCACGGGCACGGATTCCTGGCGCCGAACATGACGCACAGGAACTGGACAGGTGTCGGGCTTTGCGGCTATCCCTACGAAGGAATGGTCGATCCCGCCGGCCTGGTCACGCCGTGGCCGTTCGGCCCCTCGATCGACGTCTGGGTGATGCGGGGCGACGAGCTGCACTACGCGTCAGTGCTCGAGGACGTAGAGCAGACGCTCATTGACGGCCTTCCGCTGGTCAGGACCAGCTGGCGGGTGCCTGGAGTCGAGTGCACACTGACGACCTTTGTGGCGCCGCTGGACACGCTTCCGCTCGTGATCTCGAAGGCCGAGGTCACCAACAAAGGGCGCAAGGACGCCGAAATCTCGATCATCGTCTCCGTACGGCCGTACAACCCGGAGTCGATTCTTGCGATAAACAAGCTGGAGTACTCACCCGGGCAGCGCCTCTTCAAGACCGACGGAAACGTGCTGGCGTACCTGCCCTCTCCTCCGGCCGAGGTGCTTCTCTCCGACTACGAGCACGGCGACGTGGCCCTGCTGCTGCAGGACACCGACCGCTCCAGGCTCCCCTCGAGGACTCTTGAGGTCGAGGAGCCCGTCGGGCTCGCGACCGGGGCGGCGATCTACCCGTTCCAGCTCGAGGCCGGCGAGTCGGCATCGGTCCTCTTCTCCTGCCCGCTGCAGGAAGCGATCCGCCCGCCGTTCAGCAGGCTGCTGCCGACCGGCGACGCGGACGCGATCGCCGCGGCCTCGTTCGACGAGCAGAAAGAGAAGTGGGCCGAAACGGTGAACGAGGGCATGCGCATCAAGGTGCCCGACGCCGCCTACCAGGACGCGTTCGACCGAAACAAGACGACGTTGCTGCTGCTCTTCGACGGTTCTTCCATCACGCCGGGCACGTGCACCTACCACATGATGTGGTTCCGTGACGCCGCTTACCTGGTGCCGGCGCTTGAGCGGATGGGCCACACCGACAAGGCGCTCTCGATACTGCGGACCTACCCGGACCGCCAGACACCTGAAGGTTTTTTCCGGTCGCACAACGGCGAGTGGGACTCGAACGGCCAGGCCATGTGGACCCTCGTCAACCATTACCGGATGACCGGCAACAAGAAGTTCCTCCGCGTGATATACGAGTCGCTCCCGAAAGGGGCACGGTGGCTGGACGACATGAGGGTGACAGACCTGCCCTCGACAGACCCTGCGCGAGGCCTTCTTCCGAACGGGATCAGCGCGGAGCACTTCGGGATCAACGGGGTCTATTACTGGGACGACCTCTGGGCCGTCGGAGGGCTCAAGGCCTCCGCCTTCGCCGCGCGCGAGATGGGTCGCGACGAGGACGCTCGCTACATGGACAAGCTCGCCGGTGAGTTCATGGCGGCGCTCGAGAATTCCTGGGCATACGTGGCCAGGAAGCTGGGGCGCGAGGTGATGCCGATCTCACCGTTCAGGGACGTCGACTGGGCGAGCATCGGCTCGCTCGTATCGGTCTACCCGCTTCACCTGCTCGACCCGCGCTCGGAGATCATGAAGAACACGGTAAAAGAGATCGTTGCAAAGTGCTTCTACAGGGACACGCACTACCACGGCATCTTCCACTGCGGCCTGAACCCTTATCTCTCGATGCACGTCGCCCAGTACTACCTCGAGCTGAGGGACCCGTACGCGCTCACCATCTTCGAGTCGATGCACTCGATGGCGACGTCCACCTTCACCTACCCGGAGGCGATCAACCCGCTCACCATGGGCGGAGCTTTCGGGGACGGCCACGACGGCTGGAGCGCCTGCGACATCTTCAACTTCGTGCGGAACCTCTTCGTCCTCGAGGAGGGAGAGAACCTCGCCCTGCTGGCTCTGTCGAAGAGAGAGTGGTTCGAGCCCGGCGAGACTATCGAGGTCGTGGACGCGCCCACCTACTTCGGCGACATATCCTACAAGGTGAGCTCGAAGGACCGGGAAGTATCGTTCGAGCTGCCCGGAAGGTACCGGGTGGAGCCGAAGGAACTGCAGCTGAACGTGCCGCTGAACATAACGCGGTGCGTCGCGGACGGCCAGGGGGTCAAAGTCCGCAAGGACGCCAACACCGTCGAGGTGCCGCCGCTGTCGACGTCGGTGACGCTAACCGTCGAGAGGTAGGTTGGCCGCGCTGGTGTCGTAGACGCGGTTGTTGTGCTATCATTCTTTCCCGTTGGCTCCCGAGAGAGGATTTTTCAAATTGTCGAACGTCTGTGAGATATGCGGAAAGAAGCCGAGCTTCGGTTTCAACGTAAGCCATTCACATAAGAAGACCAAGCGCCGCTGGACGCCGAACGTGCAGAAGATGAAGATCAGCGTGAACGGTGGGACAAAGAGCGCGCGCGTCTGCGCCAAGTGCCTGAAGGCAGGCAAGGTTCAGAAGATCTAACTTCTCTCGCACACGGGGTCAGGTCTTGAATCTTCATTCCAGCTGTTTCGTCCTTGGATTTCCATGCCGAGAATTCAAGATTCAAGACCTGACCCCGTCAATCAGGCAGATCTAGGGTAGCTCCCACCGGGCGAAAGTCTCGCCCGTCTCCGTCTCGATGACGGTCACCACCCTGTCTTCCAGAAGCCCCACAGTCTTCTTCTCGCCGCCCTGTTTCGGCAGGCCGCAGCTGCCGACGTTGACGATCGGCACGCCGTCCACGACCTTCATCTCCGGCACGTGAGTGTGCCCCCTGAAGACCATGTCCGCCTTGCCGTCGGATGCCATCCTGGCAAGCTCCTCCTCGGTCCACTTGTGACCGTGGCAAACAAGGACCCTGGTCCCCTCCGCGCTCGCGAAGGCGAAGTCGCTGAGGATGAAGCTGTCCAGCGCCAGCTGGTCGACCTCCGAGTCGCAGTTGCCCCGGGCGTGGAGCATCATGAAAGGGCACGCGTTAAGGAGTTCCGCCAGCGCGCGCGGCTCGTACGTCTGGACGATCGGGTTGAATATGCCGTGGTAGAGGACGTCGCCGGCGTGAAGGACAAGGTCAACTTCTCCCCACGCTTCCAGCGCCTTGCGCCATGCGGTCGGGTCGCCGTGCGTGTCGCTTACAAGCCCTACTCTCATGTTCAACACCTCGCTTTAGTGATCCGTCCCACAGATACCCTGGCATTCGAGCGCCGCTGCATCCACGCCTGCAGCGTTCCACTCCCTCGGAGTACTCAGCGAGTACGACTCAGTCGCGCGCCTTGCAGGCGCGGCGCCCCGGCGCTCTCGGTGCTTCAAGCTATCTGTGGGACGGAACACTAGACGCCGGGGGACGGCGTCACGAACGAATAATAATCTTTCGGCCTGCGCTGCCTGCCGCCCCTCGGGCTCGCGAAAGGTACGCCTTCGCCCGGGGCTATCGAGTTCTTCATCGCCGCCAAAGTGAAGTTGCGAGCCATCGAAACGGACGTCCTCACGTCGCGGCCGATGGCCAGGAACGCGGCGATGGCGGAAGAGAGGACGCAGCCGGAGCCGTGGACGTTCATGTCCTCCACCCACGGGCTCGAATACACGTGGTACTTGTCCCCGACGAGCAGGACGTCGGACGATTCGGCCTTCGAGCCTCTGGTGCTCTTCACGCCCGTCACCAGGACCGATTTCGCGCCTTTCTTAACGAGCATCAGCGCGGCGGCCTTGACGTCCGCCACGTCGAACACCTCGAAACCGCAGAGCTCTGTCAGCTCGTCCTTGTTGGGTGTCACCACGGTGACTACCGGAAGCATCCGCTCGAGGACCTCGATCCCGCCGTCCTCGATCAGCGGCTCGCCGGAGGAGCTCCTCAGCACCGGGTCGAGGACGACCGGCCGGCTCGTGTGCTCCGAGAGGACCTTGGTCACTGCGGCGATGGTGTCGGTGCGGCCCAGCATCCCGACCTTGAAAGCTGACGGCACACGGTCGGACAGGAGCGTATCGAGCTGCCCGAACACCACGTCGGGCAGGAGGTCGCGGCGTCCGCTGACGCCCTGCGAGCTCTGGCACGTGATCGAGGTCACGACCGCGACGCCGTATACACCCAGTTCGTCGAAAGTGCGAAGGTCGGCGACGATGCCCGCGCCGCCGGAAGGGTCGTGGCCCGCTATCGTCATCGCGACGGCGAGCCTCTCAGGTGAAGTGCTCATATCCGGTGCCTCCGAGGTCGGTCCTCTTTCCACTTCCATCTATGATAACCGTATCTGATTGCTCTGTTACCTCTCCTATCCTGACCGCAGGGTTGCCGCAGTCGTTGAGCGCGTTGAGCATCCTGTCGAACCGGTCGGCCGCCCCGGTGAAGACGAGGGCATAGTCCTCGCCGCCACCAAGCGCCCAGTCGAGCGCTTCCATCCCGACCGCGCCGGCGAGCTCCAGCGTGTCCACACTTACTGGCAGCGACCCGGCCTCCAGGACGCACCCGACCCCGCTCGCCATGCAGATGTTTCGCACGTCCCGCGCCAGCCCGTCGCTCACGTCTTCGGCGGCGGTAGCCTTCGTCGCCGCCAGCACCTCCCCGGCTGTTACGAGCGGCTTCGGGCGCAGGTGCGCCTCGACGAGGCCGGGGAACCTTCCCCTCAACTCGTCACTTCCGCTCTTGAGGACGTAGAGCCCGGCTGCCGAGTCCCCGAGAACACCCGTGACTCCTATCGCGTCTCCCGGCCGCGCGCCGCTCCGCCTGAGAGGCCCTCTCGAAGGCGGCATGCCCGCGACCGTGACTGTGAGCGAAAGCCCCGAGCCCGACCGGCAGGTGTCTCCCCCGGCGAGGACGCAGTTGAATTCGGACAGGCATTCCAGCAGTCCGCCGAGGAGGGAGGAGAGCTCGATCCGCGTGGGTGCCCGGTCCCAGGCCAGCGAAAGCAGGGCGCAGGCGGGGCTGCCGCCCATCGCGGCGATGTCGCTGATGTTGACCGCGGCGGCCTTCCAGCCCACGTCCGAGAGGCTGTGCGTGTCGAGGTCGAAGTGGACGCCCTCGTAGAGCGAGTCGACAGTGAGTAGCACGTCGGGCATGTTGAACTTGTACAGAGCGGCGTCGTCGCCGATCCCGACGATAAGCGCCGGGTCGGGCTGCGAGAGTTCCTCTATCAGGGAGATTATGCCGCTCTCGTCGAGCTTATCTTCCGCCACCGGAGCCACCGCCTGTCTAACAAAGCCTTTCTTCTGTACCCAGGTACGACGCGATGAACTTCATCGCGCAGAATTCGCCGCACATCGTGCAGGCGGGCTCGTCGACTATCCCGGCGCCGCACCGCTCGCGAGTGGCCCTCGCCTTGACCGGATCCAGCGCGAGCTCCAGCTGCCTGTCCCAGTCGAGCGCCTTTCGAGCCCGCGACATCTCGTCGTCCCAGCCCATGAAGAAGTCGCGGTTCTTCGCCAGGTCGGCGGCGTGCGCCGCGATACGCGTCACAATTACGCCCTCTCTGACATCCTCGATCTCGGGCAACCCAAGATGTTCGCTGGGGGTCACGTAACAGAGGAAGTCGGCCCCCGACGCGCCGGCCAGCGCGCCGCCAATGCCGGCGACTATATGGTCGTAGCCGGGCGCCACGTCGGTCACAAGCGGGCCGAGGACGTAGAACGGGGCACCGCGGCAGATGTCCTTCGCCAGCCTGACGTTCTCTACGACCTGGTCCAGCGGCACGTGACCCGGCCCCTCGACCATCGCCTGTACGTCCGCGTCGCGGCAGCGCTGCACCAGCTCCCCGAGCGTTATCAGCTCCTGGACCTGGGCGGCGTCGGTCGCGTCGCGCACCGCGCCCGGCCTGAACCCGTCTCCGAGCGACAGGGTCACCTCGTATTCGCGCGCGAGCTCGAGCATCCTGTCGAATCCCTCGTAGAACGGGTTCTCTTTGTCGTTGTAGAGTATCCAGCCCGAGAGGAAAGCCCCGCCCCGGCTCACTATGTCAGCGATCCTGCCGGTCCGCATCAGTGCGTCGATCGCCTTGCGCGTCACGCCGCAGTGCACCGTCACGAAGTCGACGCCGTCTTTCATGTGCCGCTCGACAGCCTCGAACATCTCGTCCGGCTCCATCGCGACGATGTTCCCGTGCCGCTCCTGTGATTCGATGGCCGCCTGGTATATCGGGACCGTGCCGACCGGCACGATGGACCTCGACACAATGTCTCTGCGCACGGCGTCGATGTCGCCTCCCGTGGAAAGGTCCATGACCGCGTCGGCCCCGGCAGCCACGGCCGCCTCCAGCTTGGCGCGCTCCATCTCGATGTCCGCGACGTCGCCCGAGGTGCCGACATTGGCGTTGACCTTCGTCCGCAGGCCTCCCCCGACGGCGCACGCCCTTTCCAGCTGTTTTGCCTTGTTCAGGGGAAAAACGACGGTCCCCTCGACGATGCGAGCCGCGATCTCGGCCGCGTCCAGCGGCTCGCCCTCGGCCGCACGCTCCAGCTCAACCGGGAGCTCGCCGCCCCTTAACCGCTCGATCAGAGTATCCGACATGTTACCTCCCAGCCGCTTCGATCATCGCCCGCACCGCCGCCTCGACGTCAGCCGCCCGGGTGACCGCCGTGACGACGGCCGCTCCCGACGCTCCGGCGGCCATCACCTCCGGTGCGTTCCCGGGATTGATGCCGCCCACCGCCACCACCGGCACCTCGAAGGCCCGGCAGTAGTCCTCCAGCAGGTGGGTCCCGATCGCCCGCCCCGCGTCTTTCTTCGTGCTGGTCTCGAACACCGGCCCTACTCCCAGGTAGTCGGCGCCGCTGTCGATCGCCCGGCGCGCGTCCTCCATGGTCTCGGGCGAGTACCCGATCACCGAGCCCGGCCCGAGTATCCACCTCGCGGACAGCACGTCGATGTCGTCGACCCCCAGGTGTACGCCGTGAGCGTTGACCGCGGAGGCCACGTCGACCCTGTCATTGACGAGGAGCAGCGCGTTCGCTTCCTTGCATTCCTCGAGCAGCCCGGTCGCGAGCTCGCAGAAGTCGCGGTCGCCGAGGGTCTTGTCCCTGAGCTGGACCGCCCTGCAACCGGCCTTGAGGGCCGCCCGCGCCACGTCCCGGTGCGACCGGCCGCCATGGTCCTCGGTTATCACCATCACCAACAGGAAGTCTTCGACTCCCGCCATATCCTCAGGCGCCTTTCACCTTTTCCGCGGCCAGCTCTGCGGCGCGCTTGCCCGACTGGAACATCCCGCCGAATATGGCGCCCATCCTGGGGGCCCCGGCCACCGCGTTGGCCGCCATCCCGGTGATAATCAGCCCGGGGTACACCTCGCGAGTCAGGCCCACGATGTTCGCCTCGGCCACGTCAGCCCACATGGGCTTCTCCCCTATCACTTTCCCGGTCGCGCTCTCGATGCGCGCGCCGGGTATCTTTCTCTCTACCGTCCTCACGACGTCGGCTTCGTGCCCTGTCGCGTCGATCACGACTTTCGCCGCGAACGCGAGCGGGTCCACGTGCATCTGCGCCAGCTCCACCGCCCGCCAGTTGAGCACCACGCCGGCGACCACGTCGCCGGCCCGTATCATCACGTCCTCGACCGAGATGCCGACCCATACGCGGGCCCCGGCGTCTATCGTCGCGGCCGTGCACTTGGTGACCGTCTCGACCGAGTCGGCCACGTAATACCCTTCGGCGAAAGGCTTCAGGTCGATGGAGAACTCTCGCAGTATCGGGGCCGCCTCCTCTTGGATCACGATCCGCGGGAACAGCATCCCGCCGCCCCACATGCCACCGCCGATGTGCAGGTTCCTCTCGAAGACCGCCACTTTCACGCCCGCCTTCGCCAGGTACCAGGCGGCGGTCATCCCGGACGGCCCTCCGCCCACCACAGCGACGTCGAGCTCCAGGTCGTCGAGGAAATCCCTCGCGAAGCCTTCGACTATCCCTCTTGTCACTTCCGTCTCGGATATCGTCATCCTCCACCTCCTGTAGCCCGGGCTGCCGGCCGCGCTTTCCCGAGAAAGACAAAAGCCGCCTCGGAAACTCCAGCGGCGGCCGATGCGCCCGCTTTTCCTACGCCAGCATTACCTGAACAGGTTCGGCGGTCGACGGGATACGCCCGTCCTCTCAGCCCGTCTTCACGAGCTCCCGCTGCACAGGCAACTATTATGTTGCTATTCGATTATAGTCCGTCGTTTTTTCGGCGACAAACCCGGCGGGAACGCATGCTGTTCCTGCGTGCGTGCATACAAGCCTCGCAAGCGGCGTGATGGTCGAGGTCAGCCCGGTCAGGCGCCGGCGAGGCGGGAATGGCCGGCGTCCGCATATGCTATATTTGAGCGGTTGAAAAGCGGCGATTTCGAGGTGATGAAGCGTGCCTGACAAAGAAGATAAAACGACCGGAGAGGGTGGAGCCGCGGGCGAGCCGACGCGCTCGAAGCTGTGGACGCCGGACGGCGAGCCGGACCTGCGCGGCCCGGGGCCGGAGGAGTGCGAGCCGGACGAAGCGGATTCCGAGGAGATGCGGCAGCAGATCGAGGAGGCCCTCGAGCAACTGAGCATAGCCCAGTATCTCCTCGACATGTCGATCGAGCTGGCGAGCCTCGCTTACCTTAAGATGGGCATCCCGCCGGACGTCAACGCGAAGTTCAAGGACATGGAGCAGGCCAGGCTGGCCATCGACGCGGTGGACGCCCTGGTGCAGGTGCTCTCCGACAGGATTCCCGAGGAAGCCGTCAACGCTCTCACGGGCACTGTCGACAACCTCAAGATGAATTTCGCAAAAGAATCCTAGAGGCCGGCCGCGATGATATGTGAGAGCTGCAACAGGCGACCCGCCAGCATGCGGATGACCGTTGCCAAGCCCGACGGCGAACAGCACACGATGATGCTGTGCGGCATGTGCGCCTACCGCTTCTCGAACGTCCTCCCCCAGCAGGCGAGGGCGATGGCGCAGCAGAGGGGCGGCGGCCAGCTCACTCCACAGATGTTCAGCGGCCAGCAGTTCCCGACCCAGCGTTACGGGGTCTTCGCCGGCTTCTCGGACACCACCCAGCAGGTCCTGAAGAGCGCGGAGCAGATCTCCGCCCGCCTGGGACTTCCGACGGTCGGATCAGTACCAGTCCTGATGGCGATCCTTTCCCTGCCCCAGAGCACCTGCAGGTCCACGCTGGAGAGATACGGCGTCAACCTCGCGGAGCTCGAGGCGATGGCCCCGAAGACGCCTGCGGCGGCGGAACAGCCCGCCACTCACCTGCAGCTCTCGGCTAATTCACTCACTGTGCTCGAGATGGCCCAGAACAAGGCTGTCGGGCTTAACTCGCATTTCATCGAGCCGGAGCACCTGGTGCTTGCCATGCTGGAGATCACCGAAGCCGGGGCCGGGAGATACCTGAAGGACAAAGGGGTCAACCTGGCGGCGCTGGAGGCCGACCTCAACGCGCTGGCGCAGGGCGGCCGGGAGACGACGAACATCACCGAGGCCACGCCCGAGGAGATGCTCTTCGGGGTCAACGACCCGAAGGGGGCACAGCAGGGACAGAAGGAACCGGAGAAGAGCGCGCTCCAGGAGTACGCGCGGGACATGACCGAGCTGGCCAGGCTTGGCAAGCTGATGCCGGTGGTCGGCCGGGAGGCCGAGCTCGGCCGGGTAGTGCGGATACTGTCTCGGATGGAGAAGAACAACCCGCTCATACTGGGCGAAGCCGGCGTCGGGAAGACCGCGGTCGTCGAAGGCCTGGCCGAGAACATGGCCGCCGGCCGGGTGCCCAGGAGCCTCCAGGGCGCCCGCCTCTACGAGGTGGACCTAACCTCGCTGATCGCGGGCACCGAGATGCGGGGCGAGTTCGAGAAGCGCATCAAGAAGCTTATCGACGAGGTCGAGCCGCAGGGCGACAGCGTCATCCTCTACATAGACGAGATACACAACCTGGTCGGGGCGGGGTCGTCCGAGGGAAGCATGGACGCCGGCAACATACTGAAGCCGGCGCTCGCACGCGGGTCGATACACCTCATCGGCTCGACCACCCTCGCCGAGTACAAGAAGTACATCCAGAAAGACCCGGCGCTCGCGAGGCGCTTCGAGCCGGTCCTCGTCGGCGAGCCGACCATGGAGCAGGCGATCCAGATGCTGGATGGCCTGAAGAGCAGGTTCGAGGAGCACGCCGGTGTGCAGGTCTCGAGCGAGGCCGTCAGCGCGGCGGTGACGCTGTCGAGCCACTACATCACCGACCGCTTCCTTCCCGACAAGGCGATCGACTGCCTCGACGAGGCATGCAGCTCGGTCTCGATAGAGAACGAGGAGAAGGGTCAGTCAAGGGCGGTCATCGCCGACGACGTGGCCGCGGTTATCTCGTCGTGGACCGGCATCCCTCTCCAGAAGATGATCGAGAGCGAGCGCGACAGGCTGCTGAAGATGGAGGACGAGCTCCACAAGCGGATCATCAACCAGGAGGAGGCCGTCGGCCTCGTCTCCGACGTGGTGCGCCGCGCGAGGGCCGGGCTGAAGGACCCGAACAAGCCTAACGGCGCGTTCATCTTCGCCGGGCCGACCGGGGTTGGAAAGACCGAGCTGGCCCGGGCGCTCGCGTCGTTCTTGTTCAACGACGATTCCTCTCTCATCAGGTTCGACATGTCGGAGTACATGGAGCGCGAATCGGTCGCTCGGCTCATCGGCGCCGCCCCCGGTTACGTCGGCTTCGAGGAGGGCGGCCAGCTGACCGAGAAGGTCCGCTTCCATCCGTACTCGGTGGTGCTTTTCGACGAGATGGAGAAAGCGCACCCCCAGGTGCTGAACCTGCTCCTTCAGATCGCCGACGCCGGCAGGCTGACGGACGGGCAGGGCAACCTGGTCGACTTCAAGAACACGATCATCATCCTGACCACCAACGCGGGCGCGCAGCTCTTCTTCGACCGGTCGCTCGAGGGAGACAGCGTTCGGCTGAAGGAAGCCGTCACCGCGGAGCTGATATCGAAGACGTCGCCGGAGCTGGTCAACAGGATGGACGCGGTCATCTGCTTCAAGCCGCTGACCCCCGACCAGGTAAGGGGGATCGTCAGCCTCCAGGTGCAGGCGCTGGCAAAGCGGCTGGCAAAGCAGGAAATAGGACTGAGTGTCGCGGACGACGCGCTGGATTTCCTGGCCGCCATCGGCTACGACCCGGAGATGGGAGCACGTCCGGCGAAGCGCGTGATACAGGACCAGCTCGAGACCCAGCTGTCCGACCTGATCCTCTCGGGACAGCTCCAGTCCGGGCAGGAGGCGGTCGTAACGCTCGTCGACAGGGCGCTGGTGATCAAGCCCCAGGGTACGGTGACCGGCCCGCCGCCCGCGCAGCCGGAACCCACACCCCCACCGGACAGCGCGCCTCCGCAGCCGCCGCCCGACTTCACATAAAAAAAGAGCCGCGAACTACATCGCGGCCCGATTTCATCTCTTTGTTATTTCTTACCTGACTGCCGCGTTCCCCGACGCGTCGATGTAATAGGTGCCTCCCGCCGGGTCCACCGGGATCGAGCCCAGGATCTGAGTCAGCTGGCTGATGTCCGTCGGTAGCTTCCCGTTCTCGGCCTCGTAGGCCGCGATGGCGCTGCCGATGATCTTGAGGTTGGCCTGCCGTACGGCGTCATTGGCCTGTTGCTTGACGTCGTTGACAGTACCTGGAATGCCGTTCGGAGCGGGCATGGTCACACTGCCGGTCGACGTTGTTGTCGAGCTTCCGCAGCCGGCCGAGACCAGGGTGACGATGACCGCAACCGCCAGCAGCAGAACAGTGGCTCTTCTTACCGACCGCATCCGACTACCTCCGTTTTCAGACCTCGGGGATATCCTCCGCGCGCCTGCTGCTGAACTCCTCGCACGCCAGGCCGCTCAACTCGCCGATATTGAGGACGCAGTTCTCGTACTCCATCGCCTCGCTGCCCGGGTTGACCACCGCGACCTTCGACAGCACCAGGAAGCCGCCGTCGAGGGCGCCGGACAGTGTCCCACGGTACTTCGTGGCACCACAGAAAGCTACGACTTCCTTACCCTGCCACTGACCGATGTATGTGTTAAGGTCCATCAGCATCCCCCTGGTAATCGTACGGAACCTGCCCTCCACTTCGTTCCATGCGATTCTAACGTTAACCGCCTGCACACAAAAGGGGTCATCCCCAAAAAGTGGCACAAGACTTGCAAGTCCACACAACTGATTGGGCTCACCGGGTTCGGGAGGGTTCTTCCCGACCCGGACCCGGCCCTTCTATCTAATAATGTGGGTTGGTGCAGGTCTCTGGTGAGGAGGCGGTCTCATTACGCCGGATCGGATCTAGAGAGTGAGTCGGGACTTGCGGCCGGGTGATCGCACGGAACGCCTTTCCTCGCGGACGTGCGATCACCCGGCCGCTCTCATTAGTGAGGTTTCGAGACTAGCTCTCCGGTACTCAATGTAGTGGCATTCCCTTAACAAGGACTTTTAGTCAGTTATCGGCGGTTAGGCGTCACCCTGCTCTTATCAGCTTCTGTCTTTTCACATATCGAACAGAGGTCTTTATTGCCGGGTTGTGATTGGTCGGTCAGAGGAGTCTGGGGTGAACCTCTGCTGAGCAATCATCTGCATGGGGACATGATGATGGAGGGTCGGCCGTGACCTGGGGTCCTGAGTCACCGTCCAAAATAGGCGCACGCTGGCGCGTGCGCGACCAGTGTGCGACCGGCGCTCGTTGAGCGCCGGCTCGCAATGACGGCAGTTATGCGAAAACGCTCACTGAGCGCTTTCGTATAACTGCCTTAGTGGTTCGAATCCCTCAGGCGCGCCCGATTGACCATCTGGAGCGCGAATTATTTTAAGACCAGGTTTGTTCATGTTTGGCGCGCCTGGAGGGATTCGAACCCCCGACACGTGGCTCCGGAGGCCACTGCTCTATCCACTGAGCTACAGGCGCGAAGACTACTGTGCTGAAACGTTCTGCCGGCAGTAGGCGAGGTAGCGCTCCCACTCGGGGCGCACCTTTCCGAGCTCCAGGCTGACGCTCGACGGGCCGCGCGGTGCGCCGGGCCGTCTGTTCAGGACAAACGAGGCCTCGGCGGGCGTCTTGTCCCGCTTGCTGCAGTTGCACTTCTTGCAGGCGGCCACGACGTTCTCCCAGGTGTGGGCGCCTCCCCTGCTGCGGGGCACCACGTGGTCCACCGTCTCCGCCGGGCCTCCGCAGTACTGACAGGACCAGGAGTCGCGCGCGAAAACGGCCTTCCGGGACAGGCTCTTGCGGCCGTAGTACGGGACCTTTACGTAGTAGACCAGCCTGATGACCGACGGGATCGCGACCGACAGCTTCTCGGAGTGTAACGTTCCTCCGTCACCCTCCAGCACCTCGGCCTTGCCCTTGAACAGGAGCACGACCGCGCGCCTGACGCTCACCGCGCAAAGCGGCTCGAATGTCGCATTGAGAAGCAGGACGTTATTCATCGCATCCCGACCGGCCTCGCCTTAGAAATCAACATCGTAATGATACAACATGCCAAAAAAAGAGGCGCCCGGCCGAACAGCCGGGCGCCGTAACATTGCCTCTATCTGGCGGGTGCGCTACTCCGTATGGAACTCGGTGTGGATGCCCCACATGCCGAGCGACACGGCCAGTGCCTCGCTCTCCTTCGCCATTTCCTCGAGCGGGATGCCCTTCATGGAGGCATCTATAGCCGCGCGGAACGCCTTCGCGCCCGCGACCGGGCCCTGCGGGTGGGCGTGTATGCCGCCGCCCGAGCCGATCATTATCTCGTTGCCGAGCTCGCGGACCGCGTCCGGCACGTTGACCGGGGTGATACCGCCCGAAGGCATCGGCATCGTCCGCTTGAGGTTGCCCATCGGGTACGTCAGCGCGCGCGCGACCTGCCCGAAACGCTCCGGCAGGAACGGCGCCTTGCCGCCCATCGCGAACGGGATGACCAGGAAGTCCGCCCCACACATGCGCGGGATCTTGCCCAGCACCAGCGAAGAGGACATGCCGTACTCGGGCGCCATGTAGAAGGCGCCTGCGCAGTCCATGTGTCCGATGATCGGGACGTTGATGCTCGGGTCCTCGGCGAGACCTCTCATGGCCTCCGGCCCGACAGCCAGGTAGTTGACCATCAGCGCATTTGCGCCGGCATCGACTGCCGCGTGCGCCAGGTCGAACATCTTGGGGAGGCGGTCCGTCACGTTGACCGTGTAGAGCGTATGCTCGCCGGTCTCCTCGAAGATCCGCTTCTCCATCTTCATGTAGGCCTTCACGCGCGGGATGACCTTGTTGTACTTCATGTCGCCGATGAGCTCGTCGTCCTTGATGACGTCGCAGCCGCCTGACGCCGCCTCGTAGAACAACCTGACGCCGACCTCGAGCGGGTAGCCGCTGCAGGGCTTGATCATGTTGTTGAGCAGAGGCCTGTGCTTGTTCGCCGGGATGCCCAGCGCCTTGTAGACCCCCTCGACGCCGAACCTCGGGCCCTGGTAGCCCTCCAGTATGTTCTTTGGCATCCGCATGTCGAGCAGCTTGATCTTGCCGCCCATGCTGATGTTGCCGAGGCAGGCAGTCAGCAGCATCGGGATCTGGTTCTCGATGTTAGCGGACGGGAACGCCATCTGGATGATGTAATTCCTGTCGACGACCTCGTCAGGGATGATCCACTCGTAGTCGGGGCACTCGTACACTCCGATGACCTTCGCGACGTGCGCGGCGCGGACCGCGGGCGTCTCGTCGGGGCACGGCAACCAGGTGCCGGTCGACTGCTCGATGGCCAGCACCGGCGCGAGCGACACCACGTTGAGCGCCTTAGGCCAGGACGTGAAGTAAGTGGCTATTACGTGGTCTTCCATGTCAATGCCCTCTGGAAGGGCAACCGGTTCGGCATCGTACTTGCCGAGCTTCTGGACCGGAGCTTTCGCAGCGGCCTTCTTCTTCGCCGGGGCTTTCTTCGCCGGGGCTTTCTTCGCCGGGGCTTTCTTCTTTGCGGGTGGCATCTAATTTCCTCCTTATGTTGCTTACATGCCTTATCTGAGATCGCGGGCTAGGCTTCGCCCGCGTTGACCCTTCGGTACATTTTCTTTAGGCCGGCATACGTGTCCTTCATGACGCCGAACGCTTCTTCGTAGACGCCCGCGTATTCGGTGCGCGGCCTGTAGGTCTTGACGACCCTGACGGCGTCGTGGATCGACGCGAAGTCCTTGTAATGTCCCAGCCCGACCGCCGCGATGAGCGCCGCTCCCCTCGCACCCGACTCCTGCGGCTCGTTCACTACCTCGATGGTGGCTCCGCAGGCGTCGGCGTAGATCTGCATCCACAGCTCGCTTTTCGCGCCCCCGCCTATCGCCCGCAGGACCGGGTCGTTGAAGCCGCAACCACGCAGGCCCTCGAGCATCCACTTCGCGTGGAGCGCCACTCCCTCCATCACCGCGCGCGTGATGTCATTACGGTCGTGGTCGAGCGAGAGGTTCACGAACCCACCCCTGACAGTCGTGTCCGGGATGGGAGAGCGCTCCCCGTAGAGCCAGGGCGTGAAGACCAGTCCGTTGCTCCCGGGCTTCGACTTCGCGGCCAGCTTGTTCAGGTAATCGTATATGTCCGCCGACGGGTCGAAATCCGCGTCGGCGGGCGTCACGTTCTCGGCGAGCCACTTGAAGCAGGCGCCCGCGCACTCGGTCTCGGCGATCAGCAGGTGCTTCTCGGGGTCGCCCGACGAGATGCTCACTATGCCCTTGCGGCCGTCGTTGACCGCCTTGGGCATCGTGACCGTTATCCATCCCGAAGAGCCGATGTAGACGTGTCCCTGGCCGTCGAGCACCGCTCCCGACCCGGCCGTCGCACTCGCCACATCGCCAGTGCCGACGAATACCGGGACGCCCTCCGCGAGACCCATCTCCTCCGCCGCCTCGGCCGTCAGGCCGCCAGCCTTCTCGTAAGACGGCGCTACGCGCGGCAGCTTGTCCAGATTCATGCGGAAGACGCGAGCCAGCAGCTCGTCCCACGACTTCTTCTTGAAGTTGAACATGCCGGTCGCCGAAGCGGTTGAGAAATCGTAGACGTATTCGCCGCAGGAGCGCATCACGAGGTACGAATCGACGTCAAGGAACTTGTAGGTCTCCTCGACCACGCCCGGCTCGTGTTCGCGCAGCCACATCAGTTTCGGTATCACGTCTTTGCCGGTAGGCAGTCCCCCAGCGAGAAGCAACAGCCCGGTCTTCGTGGCCCGCCTTACTATCCTGTCCGCCTGGTCCTGTGCCCGGCCGTCCAGCCAGATGATGGCGGGGCGCAGCTGCTTTCCGTCGCGCGCGATCGGCACCACCCCGAGCATCTGCGTCGAGTAGATGATGCCGGCCACCCTGGAGCGGTCTATGCCGGTCTCGTCCAGCACCTCGCGCGTCGTCACGGTCACGGCCTTCCACCAGTCACCCGTGTCCTGCTCCGCCCAGTGTTCCCTGGGGTAGCTGGTCGGGTAAGGCGCGAATCGACTTGCGATGATATTTCCCTCGAGGTCGGTCAGCGCGGCCTTGCTGCCGCCGGTCCCGACATCGTGGGCTATGAGATAGGTGTCACTCAAACCATGCCTCCTCAAACTGAACGGATATTATATAACAGTCCGGCTCAGCCGGTACGCGGATCGGCCTCGATGAGCCGTTCCGCGGCTACGACTCCCAGCGCCGCAAGGTCCTCGCTGTGGAAGTAATAAGGTGCGCTCGGCATGAACAGGACTCTCGCGGAGCCAACCCCTTCCTCGCAGGCAGGCCAGAAGACGACGAGTAGCGGAACCCGGGGCAGCACGGGTATCAGGAACGACAGGTCGCCGACCTCGCCCGGTTCGCCACCCAGTGAACGGGCGGCCAACTCGAAGTCGATCGCCCGGGCGCCGAAGTGCGACGCGATCCTGTTCTCCGCCATCGCCTCGAAAGCGCTCGCGAAATGCCTGGCCCCGGGCATGTCGCGGTAGGCCAGCCAGCCGTCCGCGCGGAGGGGCTCCCCGTGATATATGAGGTAGTGAAGCGTGAGTATTGCGGCCGCCCCTGAGACCCTCCCATCCCGCGCGACTATCGCGCCCGACGGAAACGAGACGGACAGCGTCTCGCCGAGGAACGGCACGCGGAAGACCGATCCCGCGCCATCGAAATCGACGCCCGTCTCGGCGGCCGCGACGGCCGGGTCGACGAGCGCCAGCTCCTCAATAGCTTTTTTCTCGGCGATCGAGTAGCCGCCCCTGTCCTCGAACATCATCGGGGGTCTGCCGTCTTCAACAGTGATTATTCTTCTCCTCACCTGATCCAACATCTAATCTCAATATTGATGATACGTGATTCGGGGCCGCCTGCTTTCCCTCGACATGAAAGCCGCGGGTTGTTTGGGAATCAAAGCCGCGGACTCTCAGTCCGCGGGGCAACCTGGACAAGCGGGCCGCAAGCGCGACAAGAGTGTCGCGTCTTTAATAGAATGAAGCTGCCGGGTCCGCTATGACGGGCCGGCAGGAGCGTACGAATTGCACTGGACCACACACATTCTGACTGGCGCATGCTGGGGATACGCGATCGGTTCTCCTCCTACGGCCGCGGCCTCCGGTTTCTTCGGGCACATCGTCCTCGACGCGGTGCCGCATCACGACCCCGAGGAAGACTGGGGCTACGTCCTTGACAGCTTTCTCGGAGCCTCGCTCCTGGCCATACTGTTCAGAAAACGCAGGGCAGGACGGCCGAATCGCGCGATGTTATGGGGTGCGGCGGGCGCGGCGCTACCGGACGTGGAGCTGCTCAGGAACGTGATCAGGGTGACCGAGAAACACGAGCGTATCTTCCCGTCGCACGACGGCACCATTCCTCACAGGGATACCGACTTCAGGAGCTCGATGATGGTTGAAGCGGCGCTGGTCGGGTTGAGCCTGCTTGCGGCCTTTATTGCGGGATACCGCCGTCACGCCATGCGAAGGACCTGATGCACCCGCGGGATGATCCTCACGTCGGGCAGCACTTTCAGCGCGACTTTCTGCAGCGAGAGCAGCACCCCCGCTCCGACCTCTATCTCGCCCCTCAGTGAGACAACAGGCTGGATGACGGTGATCGAGCCGGGGGCCGACGACTTGATGACCCCGATCGCGGCCGCGAACTCGTCCGCGTCAACGGTCTCGGAGACCACCAGCTTGACGAAGAGAGGCCTGCCGCGGCATATCTCCAGGAAGCGCCGGTTGTCCGCGAACCGGTCGTTCTCTCCCGAGACCGACGGAAGCTTGACGTCTACCGCCACGTAGTCGATGTGGTCGATCACTCTCTCGAGCTCCTCGAAGAGAGTGCCGTTCGTCTCGAGGTAGATCGCGCGCCCGTTCGACTTCAGCACCGGAGCGACCTCGTCGATGAACTCCGCCTGGACCAGCGGCTCTCCCCCGGTAAGGGCGACCGAGTGGTAGCCGGCGGACCAGAGCCTGTCGACCATGGAGACGAGGTCCTCGCCCGCTACAGGGTTCGGGATGAACTCGTGCTCGCCGCTTACGGCCGACGCCTCGAAGCGGCATGTCGCCGCGGGCCGCCTCGCCTGGGGTGTGTCACAGTAGCGGCACGCCAGGTTGCAGCCCCCGAACCGGATGAAGACCTGGCGGCATCCGACCAGCGGGCCTTCGCCCTGCACCGATTCGAATATCTCCTCGACGTTACCCCTTGAATCCAACAGTCCTCCGGGCGTCAGACCGGCATCGTCTTGCCGGCGTTGTTCTTCAATTCCTTGACCTCGTCGATGAACCTCCGCAGGACCTCTATCGCGAACGAATCCATGTCCTCGATGCCCATCTCGTCGAGACCCGCCGCGCCCGCGGGACCTCCCGAGACGGTCGTATTCATGCCGAGATGCACGAGCCCGGAGACCTGGCTCACCGTTGCGCTCGAAACGCTGAGCCTGCGGCGGTCCTCGTCGTCGGGCATGTAGGCGTATATGTCGTCGTACTCGCGTTCGACGTCGACGTCCTCGAGCGTCTCGTCCCTCAGCGCGTCGGCGGCGACCGACACAAGGAGCCGCCTCAGCAGCATAGCGCACTCGAGGTCGCAGCCGAAGTACTCGACCACGAAGTGGATCATGTCCTGCGCGATCAGCGACTTGTCCCGGCCGCGGTTCTCCACGTCGGGCATACGGTCGGGCGGGATATCCAGGGGGCCGCGGAAAGAGACTATCCCGTCTCCGACGATGTCGGCGGTCGCGCAGGCCCAGAGCGGCGTGAGTTGCGAGCCGTCGAATGTGACCGTCTTGCCTTTGAGGTACTTGCCTTTCACACTGATTAGCCTTTCAAGCGATCAGCGGTTAAATCTTATCGCTGCCCGTGCGCCATGGCGAAACCGCGGGGCTCAGGCGCTGTACACCGCCGCGCTGTCGCGCGACTCCCAGACGGTCACCGATTCAAGCGTCGCGACGCCGAAATCCCCGGCCGAGAGCGATATCTCCTTCAGGCGCTCGAAGACGACCCGGGCGACGTTCTCCGCGGTCGGAGGGACGCTGTCAAAGGGCACGAGCTCGTTCAGGCAACGGTGATCGAGGGCGGATACCACTTCTTCGAGGGCCCCACCCGCGGTGTCGAAGTCGAGGAGCATTCCGGAGCGGTCCGTCTCGTCCCCCGTGAAGCGCGCCTCCACCTCCCATGTGTGCCCGTGCAGCCGCGAGCACCTGCCCGGATGCCCCTCGAGCGAATGCGCCGCGCTGAAGGTCTTTTTCACTATCACCGAATACCGTGCCAAACGCCGCCTCCCGGCCAACGGTCAAAACACGTGGATAAAAAAGAATTATAGCACCGGGGACGACGGTTCGAAGCGCGTGCTTCCTCTACTGGATATTCTCCCCGAGCACCTGGATGAAGTTGTCGAGCCGGGAACGCGCGGGTGCCGACAGCTCGCCAGGGCAATCGCACTCGAGCGTCATCACCGGGCGGTCCAGCAGCTGCGAGAAGACCGCGTCCTCGAGGTTGCGGAAGCAGAAGCTCTGTACGTAGTGCACGATGCCGTCGATCTCCCGCCTGGCGCACTCGAGGTTTATGTCCAGCGCGCGGCCCGAGACCGAGTAGGGATATGTGTACTGGAGGTACATGTCGGCGAGCTCGTCCGGCACCGCCCGCGCGGCTACACCCCAGGGCATCGAGAACTGCCTCTGGACCTCGCAGAAGACGAACCTTGCGCCGGCGGCCTCCGCTCTCTCGAAGATGTCAGTGGTGGTCGGCGGGACCCCGATGTAAGCCAGCCTGACCTCCCTGGCGTGCGGCAGCGGACGCGCGAATATGGGCTTCCTTCGCCTCGCCTCCTCGAGGAACGAGGCGAGCCCGCTCTCGAACACGGCCAGGTCCGAGCCGAAGTCGCTCGACGAGACCAGCCAGGTATGGTCCTCCAGGCCGGAGACTTTTCCCTCGCGCCAGCAGAGGTCGTCCAGCTCGAGGAGCATCTTCCTGGCCGGCCGCAGCTTCTCGACCCATCCGGCCGCCGATTCGATGTCGGTGCCCAGTGAGTCGCAGAGAAAGCCGATCGAGGAGAGCATCGACTCGCGGTCGCGCGAGGCGGGATACTCGAACGGGACGACGGTCACGCCCGCCAGTTCGAGCGCCTCGAGCAGCACCGAGGTCGCAGAACAGTCGCCCCTGACGACGCCGATGACCCGCCTGGGCCCTCCCTCAGTCACGGCGCCGTAGATCCCTTTGATCCAGGCGCACGACCCCTGGGGAAATCCCTTTGTGTGGGCCTTCTCGACCAGCGCGGAACGCTCGGGGTCGGCAACGAACAGGTTGTTGAGATCGACCGGGACCAGCCCCGCCGCGTAGACGGCCTCAACAGGTATCGAGCTGGTTATCCCGACGGCCCGTTCGTTCGCACCTCTCACAGGGAAGCCTTCGTGATCGACTCCTCGACGAGGGCGAAGCCGCTGCCCTCGCGACGGATCCTTCCCGCCATCACGGCGGGGTCGTGGGAGAAGAGAAGCAGCGCGCCGCTGTCCGCGGCGTCCGAAAGGAGCGCGAGCTTGCGCTCGTAGACGTCGACCGGGAAGAGGTCCCATGCCATGAGCCAGTTCGGCTTGAGGTGGGCCACCGTAGGAACGAGGTCCCCCGGGTAAATGGCGACCTCACCCGCGGAAGATATCCTGACCATCTGGTGCCCGGGAGTGTGTCCGCCCGTAGGTTCGACCGTCACGCCCTCGGCTACCACGGCTTCGCCCTCGAGCGTCTTGAGGAGGCCGGCCGATGCCACCGGCTCGAAGTCGCGCGAGGAGTATGAGCCGCTGGAGAGCGGGTGCCCCGACCTCGCGTGAGCGAGCTCCTGCTCCTGTACGAACACCGTCGCGTTGGGGAAGGCCGGTACGTCTTCGCCGTCGATCTCCCTCGTGCAGCCGCCGGCGTGGTCGAGGTGCAGGTGTGTCAGGACGACGGCGTCGACGTCGGGAGGCCGGAATCCCGCCAGCTCGCAGCAGGGCGCGGCGTCGAGAGGCTCGAGGGCGTATATCCTGGTCTGCCTCTCATCGTACTTCCTGCCCATGCCGGTCTCTATCACCACGGTCGTTCCGCCGGTCGACAGCACGAACGAGTTCGTGTTCAAAGCGATGCGGTTGAGCTCGTCGGGAGGGGCCTTCCGCTCCCACAAAGGCCGGGGGATGACGCCGAACATCGAACCCCCGTCCAGCCTGAAAGACGAGGTCACGACGGGTGTCACGTTTATTTCGCCGACCGTTATCACGATTCTCCTCAGGGTCCCTCAAGGTCATAGGTCCCGGGGTCTATTTGTAAAGTTGCATAGACCTCGACACGTGTTATGCATTATTCTAACTGCTGGATGCACGGAGCGGCGAAGCTTCGCCTTCATTCCGGGAGTCCGACTAGGCATTATTCGCGCACTCTTCACTCGTCGAGGGTCCACGCGGGCCCGTCTGATAGAGAAAAGGTGGCGGCGGCCTCATGAGCGGCATCTTACGGAAACGCAGATCTGAGAAGGGGTTCACGCTCGTCGAGCTGATGATCACGATCCTGATCATCGGGATTCTGGTCGGCATAGTCGTCATGACGATGGCGATCTCCAGGACCAAGGCCGAGGAAGCGACGTGCAAGTCCAATCTCAAGATCCTTTTCAGCCAGATCCAGCAGTACTACACGAACCACAACGGGCTCGCGTATCCGCCCACACTGGAGACTCTCGTCACCGACGGCTACATCAAGCAGGGATTCGAATGGACGTGTCCCGCCGGCAACCTGGGGGCGCAGTCCGGCGACTACAGGAACAACTACAACTCGTCGACAGGTATAGTGACCTGTCCAAGAGCGAGTCACAACCCTTAAAGACAGGAATTCAGGCAGACAGGAGGGGCACTTGAAGTATTCGAGATTCGAGCTTCTCATGATGTTCGTGGGCCTTCTGGTGGTGCTCGGTACCGCGTTCGCGCTCGTGAAGAACCAGAACATAGTCTCCGAGGTCATCGGTCAGGTCCTCATCCTGGTATGCCTGATATCGGGCCTGCATTACGGCAGAAAGGGAGCGCTCGTTGGCTTTCTCTTCTCCGTCGCCGTCTATGGCGTGGCGGTGTTCACCACCTACTCGACCTCGCTCTCCGCGGCCTTCTACCTGTTCTTCTTCCGGATGGTCATCTACGCGATAGTGGCGTTCGCGGGCGGCGAGCTGAACGTGCGGCTCAAGTACCTGTTCATAAAGCTCGAGCACCACGACTACGTGGACGACATAACGAGCCTCTACAACTCCCGGTACCTCTCCAAGCTGATAGATAAGTACATAAGCGAGTTCGACAGGTACGGCTCGAAGTTCTCGATAACGAACTTCATAGTGGACGACACCAAGGTCTCCCAGATGAAGAAGAAAGAGAAGCAGAAGGTCATAAGGGAACTGGGCCACTCGATACGCGGAAACATCAGGGGCGCGGACGAGGCCGCCAGGCTGGACGGCGCGTCCTTCTCGATACTCTTCCCCAACACCAATTACGATGGCGCGACCTGCGCGAGCATCAGGGTCAAGGGCAAGATTTTCAACAAGCTCGAGAAGCTCGGCGTCGCGGCCGACGTAGACGACGGCGTCCTGAAGGCCGAGGTGCTGGAGTATCCGAAGGACAAGGACACCATCGAGACGCTGTCCGTGAACCTTGCGGACATGCCTATCCACTAGCTTTGGACTAGACCTTCACATTGATCAGAAAAGCGTCTTTCCTTCATGTTCAAGGTCTTGTCTCATTCACGGCCCTGACTCACGGTCCAAATATGGCGCACGCTTGCGGGCCTGTTGCCAAACTACTCTCTTTTTGATAGACTGGACCTAGTCATATGACTAGGAGGTAATGACACATGGGCTATCCCACCAAGGTCCAGCAGATCACCCGCAAGAACGCCAACCAGTTCTACATCTCTTTCCCCCAGGCCCTGGCTCAGGCAATGGGCTTCAAGAAGGGTGAGGTTGTCGAGTGGGAGGTCAAAGACAAGGACACTTTGGTATTGAAGCGGGTCAGGAAGGGGCGTTGAGGAATGCAGGGAGAGAAGAAGTTCGAGGGCAAGCTCTTCTACGGGATCAACCTCGCCGACTTCCTGGGACCGGACCACTTCCTGGTGAAGCTGGACAGGGCTGTGTCTCTCGAATGGGTAAGGGAGAAAACCAGACGGTACTACTCTCACACCGGCAAGCCATCTGTTGACCCGGTAGTGCTCGTCAAGATGCTCCTCGTGGGCTACCTCTACGATATCCGCTCGGAGCGACGACTTGTCGAGGAGGTCAGACTGAACCTTGCCTACCGCTGGTACGTTGGCTACGACCTCGACGAGGAGGTCCCCGACCACAGCATCTTCACCAAGGCGCGTGCAAGGTTCGGCAAGGAGCTGTTCCTTGAGATATTCGAGGAGATACTCTCGGAGTGCGTGAGGGCGGGGCTCGTGAAGGGCGACGGTGTCCTGGTCGACAGCACAATCTTCAGAGCAGACGCCTCAATGAACTCGGTTGTCGAAGTCGCGCTCCCGCCTGAAACCTATTGGCGCGAGCTTGGCGAGGAGGAGAAGAAGAGCGACAGCCCGAGGGGGCGCAAGCCCAAGGACGGGCGGGCGATCCAGGTCGGGTCTGGGTTCAAAGGAGATGTGGACGCCCGGAAGATAGGGAAAAGGAGACGCTCGAGGAAGGCGACGTACCTGAGGAAGCGCTCCACTACGGACCCTGACGCCACAGTTTTCTACCGGTATGGCGTGGGAACATCTCTCTCCTACAAGGCGCACGTCGCCGCCGACACCTCGGGGGTCATAACGGCTGTTGCCGTCTCTCCTAGTGCCGATCACGACACCACCAAGCTGCCTGAGCTCCTTGAAAATCATGAGAAGAATATTGGAACACCGCCCGCGCTCGCCGGCGACGCGCACTACGGATCCAACGAGGCGCTCACATACCTGCACGAGAAGGGCATAAAGGCCGCCGTTCCTTACACCGGAAAAAGAAAGGAGAAGGGAAGGTTCCCAAAAGAGGCGTTCTCTTACGATGAGGACAAAGACCAATTCACCTGCCCGGAGGGAAAAGTGCTTCGACGTAAGTCGACCAACCGGGGCAGGGATCTAGCAAATTACCTGGCCAACCCGGAAGACTGCGCTTCCTGCAGCGTTCGTACGGAGTGCATGGGGACGAGCAAAGCTGCATCGCGCATGGTCACAAGAGGCTTCGGCGCTGGTTTTGAGGAGGCCGCGAAGTTTAGTTCATCCGCAGAAGGAAAACGTCTTTCGTTTCTCAGACATACGGTCATCGAAGGTCTGTTCGGCGAAGCCAAGACATTTCACGGAATGTCACGAGCGAAGATGCGAGGGCTCGACAATGTTGAGATCCAATTACTGCTCACCGCCACGGCGCTCAACTTGAAGAGACTGGTGAAGAGTTGTTCAGTGGCATCGGGATGCGCCCATTCAATTCTCTGTTTCCTGCGTCATGAAGCCGTTTCCATATCTCACTTGGCAATCTTCAACTTCTGAAGCACTCTTTGGCAACAGGCCC